>ENA-OREN01000016-OREN01000016.1-marine-metagenome-genome-assembly--contig:-NODE-16-length-231850-cov-9.483370_pt1 | contig 231850 bp, 267 predicted proteins | sample MGYA00248624_ERZ508555 | MGnify/ENA primary metagenome ERZ508555 (study PRJEB26222, sample SAMN06267773) | marine metagenome | isolation source: Saanich Inlet, British Columbia, Canada | place... | reverse complement strand
CTTCTTTAGGAGCTTCTTCTTTAGGAGCTTCTTCTTTAGGAGCTTCTTCTTTAGGAGCTTCTTCTTTAGGAGCTTCTGCAATTTCAGTAGAATTGATGTTAGAACTATCTTGTTCGGACTTTACTGCGTCCTTTGCCATCTTTTCTGGTGATTCTTGTTCTGCCATTTTGTAAGTATTATTCTAGGGCAGAAAGAAGTTTTTCCATGTGTCTATTCTTTGAAAAAAAAAAGAAAAAGAAAAGGACTCTAACCGAATAGAGATCCTAATCCTGCTGCTGCATCATCTGCAGATTTCTTTTTGTCTTCTTTGTCTTCTTTCTTTACTTCTGCGCCTGCTGCTGGAGCTGCTACTGCTGCTACTGCTGCTGGAGCTGCTACTGCTGCTTCTTTAATTGCAGCTTCGATATCAACATCGCTTAATGCTGCTACTAACGCTTTAACTCTGCCATCGTCAGGTGTTCCACCTGCTGCTTGTATGACTTTCTTAACTGTGTCTTCATCTATTTTTCCGCCTAGTTTATGTATCAACATTCCGGCATATACGTATTCCATTTTATTGGTTTTATTCCTCCAAGTGAATATTATTTAGTCTCCCCATTTGCCTCTTCAGGAGTATTATCTGTGCTTTCTGCACTTTCTGGTGATTTCTCTTCTTCTTTTTCTTCAGTAGGCTTTTTAACTTCTTCTACTGGCTTCTCATCTTCTTTAGGAGCTTCTGGATCTACTTTTGGAACCTTTTCATTTAATTTTGAAGCTGTTGACTCTGCTTTGGACAAAATTCTTCCAACATTATCTGAAGTAAGAATATCTAGTGAGTCTGCAATTGCAGCTGCTTCTCTTTGTGCTTTTGCAATTGTAGGTTTGATGGTTTCACTATTCAAGATTCCTAAATGAACAGCTAGAGCGAATGACTCGGATGCTGCCGTAGTTATGTTGTTTACATAAACTTCTTCATCAATGTTTAGAACAGATTTGTCTAATATTTCTCCGTCCTCATATGTAAGTAATAAATTTAATCCCACCTTCATAGGTTCAATACCCATTTTTGAAAGTAATCCTGCTGCTTGTTCGGAAACTTCTTCTCCGTCTTTTACTAAAACTTTATCGTCTTTAATATGAATTTTTCCGTTTTTAACTTCTGTTTTAAGACCTAACATGCCTAATTCTCCGATCATTGGACCAGGTGCAAAAGGAGTTTCTCCTGCTTCAATTACTAAATCATTTGGAGCATTTTGTCCAGGTTTAGCTGCTGCTGAAGCCTTACTCTTTTCTAATTTTTTATATAATATGAATGGATCTTCATTGGTGAATAATAATGCGGGAATTCCAGTTAATTTTTCTTTTAATTGTTCTAAATTCTTGTTATCTTTAGCTAATTCCTCAAAAGCTAATTTCATTAAACGTTTCTTTGTAATTTTTAGGCTTATTGTGTTTCCCAAAGAAAATTTAATTCTTTGAAGCATAAGTGTCGGTAATCCCTCTAAATTAATGATCCCTGTTACTTTGTGCTCTTGAAATAGTTTTTTTATATCTTCTAGTTCATTCTTCTTTGAATCTGTAATATGCGGAGCGTATTTTTGGGTCATTTTTTATTCACCTTTTCTCCAACTCTTACTGGTTCACCCATAGAAGACTTGATTATGATGCTCTTGAAGTTGTTTAGTTCTTGAGGAACATAATGTAAAACATAATTGTAAATTTCCATAATGTTTGCAATTAATTCCTCATCTTTCATACTTGCTAAACCCACTCTTGCTTTGATTGTTTGTTCGCCCTTTGTTTCTAATTTTACTAATTTTTGTAATCTTTCAACTAATGCCTTTAAATCTGCGGTTGAAGGAACTACACATCCAGCTTTTGGATTTGGCATCATTCCTCTTGGACCTAATACTCTTCCGAAAGCGGCTGCTACCTTTGGCATAATGTCTGCTTGTGCAATAAAGAAATCTGTGTTTTCTGCTAATCTTTTAATTTCTGGTTTCTTTTGTGATTTAAAATCCTCTTCCATGATGAAATTATCGCAAGCCTCTTTTGCTTTTGTTGAAAGTGCGTGACCAACTAAAGCAGTAACTTTTGCTTTCTTCCCTCTGAAATGAGGTAAAGGAATATAAATATTAATTTTTTCGTCTTCTTTTTTTAGATTTAAACCTTTTAGATTTATAATTATATCAATTGATTCAGTGAAATTTCTTTTTTTAGAATTCTCTCTTACAGTTTTTAATGCTTGAATTGCTTCTTTTCTATCCATTTTAAGTTCTCTTCTACTAGGATTTTTTCCCGTTCATTTCGAACACACAATTGTGAGTAGTTCCCGAGTAAATTGATTATTAATTTCTGGTTTATAAGCTTTTTGGAGTTAGTTTAGACACATATAGCTTCTCCATGAAATGAGACTCTTCTGCTAATTGTTCTATGTTGTAGTCTTTTGCTATTTTTTCTATTTTTCCCGATAGTGAGGAGTACAATAGTAAAATCCTTCCATTTTTGTTTAAGTGTTGTTTGGCTTGCTTAAGGAAGGATTGGATTATTTCGTGGCCTTCTTTTCCCCCAGTTGTTGCTAGTGCTGAATCTTTTGGTTCGTTTGGATCTTCTGGTAAATACGGTGGGTTGAATATGATTAAATCATAAGATTCTTGTATGTTGTTGAATAAGTCTGATTGAATTGTTTTGATATTGTTTATGTTTAAACATTCTGGGTTGATATCTACTGCTTTTACGTCTTTTGTGATTTCATATGCTGTTTTGGCTTGAATTCCTGAACCTGTTCCCATGTCTAGAACTTTGTCTGTTGTTTTGGTTTCTAATTTTACTAATTTTTGTAGTAAGTAAGAGTCTTCTCTTGGTTCATAAATTGACATAAGTTTTAGAAATATTTTGACTATTTAATTGCTTTGCAATAGTCTTTAACTCTTTTAGTGATCTGAGGAAGATATAGGTCAAGGATTCTTTCTTCAAATACTGTTGAAAGATTATCAAATTCTGTTATTCTATATTCATTTTTGATATTTTCAATAAGTTGAATATCTTTTAATCTTTTTATTTGTCTTCTAATGTTTGAAGGTGCTATTCCGTTTAATGGAATTTTGCTTTTTTTTCTAGAAGCTATGACTTTCTTTTGAACTTCTTCAGAAGAAATCATTTTCTTTTTTTTACTTGTATCGACAATACTTTGGAGAACATCAACGATTACATCTCTCGAATCTCCTGGTTGTAATAATCCTAAAGAAAGACAAAGTTTTCTGATTGCTTCTCTTCTTGTAACTTTGTAAGGTTTTTCATATCTACGTAATGTTATTTCTGATAGGGGAAAATCTTTAGATATGTGTTTAGGCATGTTATATAGTTGCTAGCGATGTTTAAAAGTTTTGGGATTTGTTCAATATTTTAGAGAGATAATTATATTAATGTAGACTATTTAGGTTTATTATGAATAAGTTAATTGAAATGAGTAATGAAATTAGAAGTAGTAAAAAGTTTTCTAGACTTGGAGAAACTTATGTAATTTCAATTATTGAAGAATTTCTAAAGAAAGATAAAAAATTAGCTAAATCTTTTATTGAAGGGCCCATTAAAACAAAAACTTACAAAGAATTTTTGAAAGATGTTAAAAAATTCCTACATGAAACCTACAGTGTTTATCAGGTTAGAGAAGGGGCTAAGAAAAAACAGATTTATTCTTTAATGAAAAGAACAACTAATAAAGAAAAATTATTAGAACTGCATGAAGAAATGTTGCATCTGCATTCTTCTTCAAGAGAAAGAAAGAAAGATTACGAAACAATTTACAGAAATATTTTTTCTGTTTGTGGAGAACCTAAAAAAATATTTGATATTGGATGTGGAATGAATGCATTTTCATTGCCTTTTGCAGGTATTAGGGGTTTGGAGTATATTGGGTGTGATGCAGTAGAGGAAGATATCTCCTTAATCGCCGAGTATTTGAAAAATGTTGGAAAAGTTTTAGGATTCAAAGGAAGAAGTTTTTTAGTCAATGCTTTTGATAAAAAATTCTTAGTTGATATTTCTAAAGTTAAATCTGATGTTTGTTTTGTTTTCAAGATGTTAGATGTGTTTGACTATGGAGTTAAACACCATAAAAAAAGTGAAGAAATATTGAAAAATATTAATAGTAAATTCTTGGTTGTTAGTTTTCCAACTAAAACAATTTCTAATAAAAAAATGAGTAGGCCTAGAAGAAAATGGTTTGAAGTTATGTGTGATCGTTTGAATTGGAATTTTGATTATTTTGAAACTTCTAATGAATGTTTTTATGTTGTTAAAAAATAGTGGTACATTTTGCACAAAATATCCAAATGAATCCTCCGACTCTTGTCTTTCCATTAATTGGACATCCGCATTTTGGGCACGGTTTTTCTGCATTATATTCTTCCACTGTAAATCAACCTCTGTTTTTTATGTTGATTTCTAAACTATTTATAAAATTATAGTGACCAGAAAAAAGGTTTAATTAATCTGCCCTTTGATTAACAATTTTCCCAATACAGATATGGCCAGTTTAATTTTTCCCTTACTGTTAGTTACTTCGACTAATCCTAAAGACTTTAATCCTTCAGATTTCAGTGTACCATTGATATGGTAGGAAATTAATGGAGGGCTCATTTTTGCTTTTTTGCTTAATTCTTCAAGAGAATTAAAACCCTTTTTATCATTATATAGAATTTTTAAAATATCTAATTTTTTATCTGTTAGAGTTTTATAATATGAAAATTTTAGTATTGGTAAGAGCATTGTTTCATTTTCCATTACTGCAAATGCTTTTAATCCATTTACAAAAGCGGCAGAAGTCATTGCACACTGTGTATTTCTATCTCCTGAAGAGGTATTAATTATTACTTCATGCTCTTTTTCTGAATTTGTGATTTTTGAAACTTTTTCAAAAATTCCTTCCCACTCATTACCTACTATTTCTATTATTTTAACAGGTATAGCAAACTTCTTTAGATCCTTTTCTGCTTTTTCTGCAAGATTTTTTAGTTTTTTAGAAGTTAGTAAAATAACTTTAGTTACAGGATAATCTCTCATTCCAACAAATAATGCATCCATGTTTTCTCCAACAGGTGCAATCATTATTCTTTCTTCCATATTGATTAAATGTTTATTTTGATATATAAATGTTTATTTTAATCATTAAAAACTCTTTTAATTGTTAAAGATAGTCAATATATTGCTAACAAAAGACTATTTTGTTAAATAACTCTTAGGGAGGGAAAAATTATGAATAAAACAAAACAAGCTTTAGGAATGTCAAAATACTTTTGGACATTTTTAATTTCATCTGCATTCTTTATGTGGTTGTACATGGGACCTCTAACAATTGTAGAGAACTATTCCAAACCATTCATTGATATGGGTGGATTAAATGGTTTCTTTATGAGTGCTGTTGCATGGACATTTGCAATTGGATTTCCGATGCTGATAGGATTAATTATTGCTACTCAATGGTACAATCTTAAAGAAGTTAAAACTTGTTCAGCAGGAACAAATGCTGCTAGCGGAATTGCTACAGTGATCGGACTTGCTACAGTGGGTTGTCCTTTGTGTCCTTTGATATTTTTATCATGGTTCGGATTGGCTGCTGGCGCGAGCGGAGCTTTCTTTGGAGGTCCATGGATTAAAGTAATTAGCATGGCTGTACTTGGATTTTCATTAAAATGGGCTAACAAATAGTCCCTTTTAATTTTTTTAACATGCCCACAGGCCTAATTTATTTTTTTTGGCTAGGGTTTCTAATTCTTTTAATTGAGTATATTTCTTTGTGTCATGTGCGTACTTATCATAAACTTTCGCATTGCCTGTTAAAACTAATTCTGCATTGATATCTTTGTTGTTGAAATGAATATATCTTAGTAAACGACCATACCTTCCCTTGTTAGTATAATCTTTTTCAAGAAAGATTTTTTGATTAAGTAATAAGTCTTTTAGAAAATTCTTTGACCTGTTGTAGTGGCACTCATCCTTTTCTGGAGAATTGATTCCAGAAAGTCTGATTTTTTGATTATAATTAATTTGTAGCGTATCCCCGTCTGTTACCTTTGTAACCTTGTAAGGACCTTCAAACTCGGAAGAGGTGCAAGAGATAAGGAATAAAGAGAGTAAAATTAGGATATTAAGTTTCATTCAGTATATTCTAATTCTTGACAATTTTTAAAAACTAGTACATCTTTTTCGTAGATATGACGGAATTAGTCGCTTTTTTGAGTACAGGCAAAGGTAGTTGGGGGCATGTCAATACTCTTCTTACTGGACTTAATGGAGAAAAATGGAATAAAATTTTCTTATTAACTAACGAGTTTGGAATGAAAAACTTTCCTGCACGAGATGATGTTGAACTAATACAACTTAATATTGAAACATCTATTGCTGATTTAACTGAAGAGATTCAATCTAAATTAAAAGCTAAGATTAAAGGTATGGAAATTGGAGTTAATTTCTTTTCTGGAGAAGGTAAAGAACATATGGCATTGGTTAGTGCTTTGATGAAAATGGGACTAGGTTTTAGATTAATTAGTATTGATAATTCAAAAACTGTGGTCGAACTTTAATTTTTTTAAAACTCTTTGAAGATCTTTACTCAAAGGTGCAGAAATTTCTAATTTCTTTTTTGTGAATGGGTGCGTAAACTTTACTTTTGCTGCATGAAGAAACTGTCTTTTTAATAGTTTAGACCATTTTTTGTTTATTTTTTCATTTCCATATGTTTTATCTCCCAATACTGCTGCATTTTTAGAAGAGAATTGTAATCTAATTTGGTGCATTCTGCCTGTTTTAAGGATTAATTCTAATAGTGCGTAGCTTTCCTTAGATTCTAGGGTTTTATACTCTGTAATCGCGTGTTTGGAGTTAGCATCTGCCTTTTTACAAACTTTCATGATAGGAACATAGTCTCTTGTAGATTTTTTTATGTAACAGTCCATTGTCCCCCTTGCAGGTTTTGGTTTTTCTATGGTTAATGCATAATATGTTTTTTGTATTGCTCTTTTTTTTGTTAATTGGTATAATGTTGAATTTGCTTTTTCACTTTTACCAAAAATAATTATTCCAGAAGTTCCAATATCTAATCTGTTTGCTAATGCAACAGTGGTATCTGTTCCTTTCAAGTAATACCTTACCTGATTAACTAAGTTATTTTCTTTTACACCAATTCCTCCTTGCGATGCTAAAAATGGAGGCTTGTTTACAATTAAGAAATATTCATCTTCAAATAAAACTTCAAAAGAGGTTTTATGAACAACTCCTTTTTGTTTGTAATCTAATATTTGTTCATCTGAAAGAAAAATTTTAATTTCGTCTTCTTCGTTTAATTTGTAATCTCCCTTTTTCTTTTTACCATTAACTTTTATTTTTCCAATTCTTAACCATTTGTAGATTTCAGAGAGCGTAGCTGAAGGAAAAGTCTTCATAATAGTTCTGTCTATTCGTTTTCCTTTTCTAAACTTCTTTAAAATTATCATTTTCTATTGTTTTAACCTATTCAATTAAGCACAATAACTATTAATAAGAGGTAGGTTTTTGTTAGATTATGAATCTGTTTGAAAATATGCTAGGTGGTGATGAAAGTCTTTTTTTAGAAAGTATGGCTTTAGATGTAGACTATACGCCTCCAGTGATAAAACACAGAGAAGGGGAACAAGGGCATATTGCTAGTTGTCTAAAACCCCTATTCAGTAAACGAAGCGGGAAAAACTTGATAATAACAGGTGTGCCAGGTATTGGAAAAACCTTAGCTACCAAACACCTTCTTGAAGAATTGAAAGATCAAACTAATGATATCAAAACTATCTTCATTAATTGTTGGAAGAAAGATACTCCTTTCAAGATTATTGCTGAAATGTGCCAACAATTAGGATTTAAATTCATTGCTGGAAGAAATACTGATGAACTTACTAAAGAAGTTATTAAAATTTTGAATAAAGGTGCATGCGTAATTGTATTAGATGAAGCTGATAAAATAGAAGACCAACATATCTTTTATTCTATTTTAGAAGAAATATTTACTAAGTGTCTTATTTGTATTACTAATGATGGAGATTGGTTGAGTAAATTGGATCAACGAGTGCGAAGTAGAATGCTTGCAGAAATTGTTCAATTTAAAGCTTACAACTATGAAGAAATTAAAAGCATTTTGCAAGAAAGAGTAAACTATGCATTTGTTCCAGGAGTATTTGATACAGATGCATTTAATTTAATTGTAGATAAATGTTCTGAGATTGGAGATGTTAGGTCAGGATTGTTTTTATTAAAAAATGCTGGTGAAGAAGCTGAAAGTAAATCTAAAAGAAAGATAACTATTGAAGAGGCTAAAATTGCAATTGAAAAATTAGTGGAATTTCAACGAAAAAGTACAAGTCAGCTTGGAGAAGAGGAAGAACTTATTCTTAATTTGGTAAAAAATAATTCTGGAAAGACTAGTAGTAAAATGCATGAGATTTATGCTGTTAATGGGGGCAAATTGGCATATACTACATTTCAAAGAAAGTTGAAAAGTTTAGAAAAAGGTAAATTTGTTACATTAAATAAAGTAAATGTTGGAAAGGGAATGACTACTTCAGTTAATTATGGTGGGCCCGATAACGAGAAGACCCTAGGCGACTATATTTAGCATTTACCGTACTTACCAGGTGTGAGGATTTTTCTTTTAAACAATTGCTTCCTTGTTAGATTATTAACAAAGGAGGTGATGAATATGCAAATAAAATTGGATATTAGTCATGAAAAAATAGAACAAATAACAAGTGAGAGATTATGTAAATTGAATCTGGAAGAATCTAACTTCTATGATCTGGATTTTATTGGGGATCTTGAAGAAAATGATGAAATTATGCCTTGTGAATCAGGATTCATGATGGGATACCTAAGTGCATAAATAACATAATTTAAAAAAGAGTATTTTCTTTTTTAGATTATGAAAATATTATTATTCACAGATATTCATGCAGAAAAAGAATCACTAGATCAAATTGTAGAAAAAAGCAAAGATTGTGATGTGATGGTTTGTTGTGGAGATGCTAGCATATTTGGATCAGGATTGAAAAAAATTATTAAAATATTAGCAAGTTGTAAGAAACAATTATTCATTACCCATGGAAATCATGAAATGATTAGTGAAATGAAGGAGGTTTGCGTTAAAGACAATGTTTGTTTTCTTCATAAAAACTCAGTGGAATTTGAAGGAGTTATTTTTGCTGCCTATGGTGGCGGAGGATTTAGCGAAGTTGATGAAAGATTGGAACAATGGGCATCTAAATTAAAAATAGATTCTGATAAAAAACTAGTTCTTTTTACTCATGCCCCACCATATGATACTAAATTAGATAAACTTCCCCATTTAGGGCATAGAGGATCTAGAAGTGTTAGAAAGGCAATAGATTGTTTAAATCCAGACATATTTGCCTCTGGCCATTTTCATGAAACATTTTTTGAACAAGAAAAAATTGGTAAAACTTTATTAATTAATCCTGGAAATGGCGGCACATTAATCACTCTTTAATTTTCTTAAGAAATAAAAAAATAGAAATAAAAAATTAAGAGAAGTGGAGAGTTAACGTCTCCTTCTTACTGTTTTTCTTTTAGCAGTTTTTCTCTTAACTACTCTTTTCTTAACAGTCTTTCTCTTAACTACTCTTTTCTTAACAGTCTTTCTCTTAACTACTCTTTTCTTTGTAGCAGTTTTTCTCTTAACTACTCTTTTCTTTGTAGCAGTTTTTCTCTTAACTACTCTCTTCTTTGTAGCAGTTTTTCTCTTAACTACTCTTTTTCTTGCAGTAGTTTTTCTTGCAGTTGTTCTCTTAACTACTCTCTTCTTTGTAGCAGTTTTTCTCTTAACTACTCTCTTCTTTGTAGTAGTTTTTCTTGCAGTTGTTCTCTTAACTACTCTTTTTCTTGCAGTTGTTTTTCTTTTAACCGCACGCCTTACTGTTTTTTTTCTCGCAGCCATTTGGTTTCACCTCTTTTTTTATTCATAACGAATAGTATTAGGAACTAATTCCTATATGTTTAAACTATATTTTTCCTTAAATAGCTTTCTGTTGATAGTTTTTTGTAAAAAAATAAGTTATCACTTAAACATAAAGAAAAAAATTAAAGATTTACAAAAATGTTCTTTGATAATTAAGAAAAATATTCTTTTTTACTTCTTCTTTATCTAACTTTTTTAATTCTGCAATTTTATTTATGGTGTTAATTACAAATGAAGGTTCGCTTCGATCTTTATCTTTTGGTGCTAAAAACGGTGCATCTGTTTCTGTTAAAAGATTGCTAATAGAGGTCTTCTGCACAGCACCTTGAAAGTGTTCACTCTTATCAATATTTGCAGGTATAGAGATTAGCCAGCCATTTCCTTCTATTCTTTTAATTAGGCTAAACTTGCCAGAGAAACAATGAAATACTACTTTTTTTATTTTTAGTTCTTCTAATATTTCTATGCATTCTCTTTCTGCTTTTCTTGAATGAATTACAAATGGTTTGTTTAATTCCTTTAATGTTGTTAATGTTTTTTTGAAAAAGTTTACTTGTTTCTCTTGAAGTTCTTTATCTTTTGTTAAATGAAAATCTAATCCTATCTCCCCAATTCCTAAAATCTTATCTTTGTTTTTTTTAATGAACTTAAGTTCATCATCTAGTTCTTCTTCTGACATTTTTTCAATTGTGGTGGGGTAAATTCCTAAAGTGGCATTTAGAATTTCATCTTTCTTTGTTAACTCAAGAACTTTAACATTGGATTCATGATCTGTTCCGGCATTAATTATTGATACCATTCCTGCAGATTTTGCTCTAGCAATTACCTCATCCAAATCAGATTCAAATTTTGGATAATACAAATGGGTGTGTACGTCTACAAACATAAACAGAACTAAAATTGTTTCATTAAATAAGCTTTCGGATTAAACTAAAGCAATTAAAAACATCAAAGGTTTAATTAAAAATAAGAATAGCTTCCATAAGAATGGAGCCATATTAATAAAAATTAATAATAAACAGGTTAGACTTACAATCTTCCAAATTCTGTGAGCCCTTTTCTTCGTAGTTACACTCTCTAGTCCTGTTAAAAACATCCTACCACCATCTACTGGGCCTAAAGGTAATAAGTTGAATAATCCCACTCCCCAGCTTACAATCCATAGCCAGAAGAATAACATGTGGATCCATTGCATTGTAGGTGGCGCAAGTGCCCCATATTTCTCAACAACTGCTTCTTTAGGAATTCTTGCTAATTCAAAATTTGAAACACCCATGAACCCCTTAGATTCATTTTCTGGATTTGCTGCGGCAATAAAAGAAACCGCCCCTTTGTCAGTCTTTAACTCAACTTCATCTCCAGGTAACACATTAGATGTAGAATTTAAGAAATCTGAAAAATCATTTACTTTTTGATTGTTTAATTCTATAATCTTAACTGGAGTTTCTAATCCTGCATTCTCCATAGGATACCCTTCAATTAAATCATGAACAACTATTCCATCTCCTTCGTAAGCTGCATTATACAATGGCAGCGTTACTTGAGACATTAGTAATATGAATAAAAATCCGGTAAGAATATTTGAAAAAGGTCCTGCTGAAAAAACTGAAAGTTGAATCCTTTTACTTTTCTTACTTAATTGTTTCTCCTCTGGCTCAACAAATGCCGCTAAAATTGGACCGAATAAAGCAAGTCCTGAACTCTTTACTTTTACCTTGTATAATCTAGTATAAATTCCATGTGAAAATTCATGAATTACTGCAATGATTAAGATTGCTAATATCCAATGCATGAAAGATAGTATAGGTAATCCTGGAATAACTTTTAATCCTGGAAGAACTGGTGCAACCGCAGGTGCAGCTCCAGACAGCATTAATAAATCAAAAGTTCCTTTGAATAACCAATAGAAAATAAAACCCATTCCTGCAAAACCAGTTATTATGCTTAAGACTCCAGTTATTCCGAAGGGGATTATGATTAACAATCCAAAGAATAACAACAAGTAACTTACTGTTTGAAAAATGCTTGCTGAATAAACAATACCATAAACTAAAGAGATAATTCCTGCTAAAGTTAAAATTAAACCTGTTTTTTGGACAAATTTATTAGAATCTTTATTTGCAATCTTATCCATTAACTTTAATCCAATTTTAGTCCTATAGATTGCCACTAATTTTCCTTGAAATTGGAATCTGGATTTGTTTTTAGAAATATAAAGAATAATTACGCCGTAAAAAATTAATGCTAATAGTAAATCTATGTTCATGTTTTTTCCTCTTTTTGAAAATTAAGTTAACATCTATTTAGCAGTTTTAATCTTTCTAAGTGCCCTAAATTCTCTTGAACCGCAGCCTCTACATTTTACTGCTCTTAATACAACCTTAGTTGCGGATGTTCTTTGTTTAGACTTACATCTCTTGCATACAAAGATTCCTTTTACTGTTCTATTTTCTGCTGCTGGAAATTTTCTTGCCATTTTATTCTTTCTTAACTTGTTTCATAACCTTATCTTTTAAGATTACCCAATAAATTACATTTACTCCATCTTTAACATCATCTTTTAATTCTTTAGGAATTTTTAAATCGAAGGTTTCGAATGATTTTAAATCCATAATGCTTGCTGAATCATCAGTTACTGAGATTACTTGTGCAGTTTCTTTATCAATCATAGGACTTTCCATTTTATCGTGATTTGGTTTAATAAATATCTTTTTTTGCCCATCCATCATAGCTACTGCTTCAATTCTTGATTTTGCATGACCATGCTTTCCAGGTCTAGAAATCTGTATGCTTTTTACAGTACATGCGACTCCATCCACTACCACATAACTTCCAATTTTAAGATTACCAACTTCAATAGGTTTTGTATTCATAAACCAAAAGTCATTACTGGGATTTATAAGTATTTTGTTTAATGTGTGAAAAAAACAATGTTTAAATAGGGAGGGCAATAAATTATTACGAAAATGGTAATAAAAAAAGGAGATTTCGTTGAAATCGATTTTATTGGAAGAGTAAAGGAAGGTAACCACATATTTGATTTAACTAAAAAAAGTGTTGCTGAAAAAGAAGGAATTGTTAATAAAAATGCAGCTTATTCTCCTAAAATTATTTGTGTAGGAAATGGCGACGTAGTAAAAGGATTAGATAATTTTCTTGAAGGTAAAGAGATTGGCAAAAAATATGAATTTAATGTTAGTATAGAAGAAGGTTTTGGCAGGAAAGATGCAAAGCTGATTAAAATGTTATCTTTGAATGTTTTCAAAAAACAAAACTTAAGACCATTTCCAGGATTACAAATAGATATTGATGGTGCATATGGAACTGTGAGAACAGTTTCAGGCGGAAGAGTTTTAGTGGACTTTAATCATCCGCTTTCTGGAAAAGAATTAAATTATGAAATTGAGATTAATAAATTAATTACAGATGATACTGAAAAAGTAAAGAGTGTGCTTAAGGGAATGATTTCTAAAGATATTGAATGTAGTGTAAAAGATGGAAATGCTATGATTGATTTAGATTTACCTGAACAATATCAAAAAATTCTTGCTGAAAGAATCAAAAAATCTGTTAAATCTTTGAAAAAAGTTGACTTTAAGAAGAAGGAACTTAAAAAGGAAACAGTAGAAACTTCAAAGTAACTACTTTAAGATAATTAAATTTATATATTGACTTTTTCTTTTTCTAATTATCGTAATTTTTGAGATAAAAAGATGGATAGTATGATAAAAAGTGCTCATGAGGCAAGTTTAGTTCAAAGAGACTTCCCTAAAAGATCTTCTTCTGGTATTGATAAAGAACTTGAAGGATTGATTAAGCAACAATGTGCTAGGATTAAAGTTGTTGGAACTGGAGGGGCAGGAAATAATACTATTAATAGAATCAAAGAAGTAGGGATTGCAGGTACAGAAATTATTGCAGCAAACACAGATGCCCAGGATCTTCTTTATACTGTTGCGGATGCTAAAATTCTTTTAGGTAGAGAAAGCACTGCGGGAATGGGTGCCGGAGGAAAACCTTTAGTTGGAGAAGAAGCTGCAAGAGAAAGTGAACATGAGATTAAAGCAAAACTTCAGGGTGCAGATATGGTTTTCATTACTTGTGGATTAGGCGGTGGAACTGGAACTGGAAGTGCACCAGTAATTGCTGAACAAGCTAGAAAAATTGGAGCACTTACAATCGCAATCGTAACAATTCCATTTGAGATGGAAGGAAAGAATAGATATGCAAATGCAATGGAAGGATTGGAAAAATTAGAAAAGAATGTAGACACATTAATTGTAATCCCCAATGATAAACTTCTAGAACTTGCACCAGATTTACCAGTTCAAACTGCATTTAGAGTTGCAGATGAAATACTTACAAATTCCGTTAAGGGAATTGCAGAATTAATTACACGAACAGGATTAGTAAACTTAGACTTTGCAGATATTAAAGCTGTAATGGGTCAAGGAGGAGTTGCTATGATTGGAGTGGGTGAAAGTGATTCTGAAAATAGAGCAATGGAAAGTGTTGGAAAAGCTTTGACAAATCCATTATTAGATATTAATATTAATGGTGCTAGTGGGGCATTGGTTAATGTTTCTGGAGGGCCAGATATGACCCTTGATGAAGCAAGAACCGTTGTTGAAGCAGTATCTAGTCAATTAAGAGATGATGCAAAGATTATCTGGGGAGCTCAAGTTTCTGAAGACCTTCCTAAGACTATTAGAACAATGATTATTGTTACTGGTGTCGATAGTAGTCAAATTAGTGGAAGAACCAAGGATGCATCTCAAAAAGCTAAAAAAGAGATAGAAAAAGAGCTAGGAATAGACTTTCTTGGCGACGATACCTTTTAATCAAAAGGTTTAAAAGGCAAAGTATGGTTTCTCAGGATTGTGGCATCAAAAATAAAATCTTTCTTTAAAGAGTGTATAAGAGTCTTTAAAGTTACTAAAAAGCCCTCAATGGAAGAATTTAAGGTTATTGTGAAAGTAAGTGGAATAGGAATGCTTATAATCGGGTTAATCGGATTTTTTATTCAAATTGGATGGCAGATGTTTAGTTAAGGAAAAAATATGGCAATATTCGCATTAAGAACAACCTCAAATAGAGAAGATCAAGTTTTCGATTTTGTTACGGCAAACATTGAAAAAAAAGGACTCCCCATAGATAGTATTATCAAAGCTCATGGAATGAGGGGATATATTTTTGTTGAAGCTGAAAATAGAGAATTTGCTGAAGAATGTTATCAAAAAGTGCCTTATGCAAGAGGACTATTACCTAAACCAATAGATTATCAAGAAATCGAACACATGTTAGAACATGTCAAAATTCAAATTAACATTATCACTGGAGATGTTGTAGAAATAATTAGTGGACCATTCAAGAGAGAAGAAGCTAAAGTTACTAGAATTGATCTGGCTAAAGAGGAAGTAGTAGTTGAATTATTAGAAGCTGCAGTTCCAATTCCAATTACAGTAAAGATTGATTCTGTAAAGGTTATTAGAAGAGAAGAATCTTCTGCTAGCAGTGTAATGAACAGAGAACAAGTTCCTGAAGAAAGAGTGGAAGTTAAACAATCTGTTGAGGAAACTTTAAAAGAGGAAGAACAGAATGATGTAAAAGAAATCAAAAAGAAGAAGAAAGATCAGAGAGTTGACGATGATGTCGATTTAAGTCTTAACGATGACGATGATTTCAATATAAATTTGTAAGAAAATGATAAAAATAAAATTAATGATTGAAGGCGGAAAAGCTAGTACTACTCCTGCTATGGCTCAAACTTTAGGACCTCTAAAGATGGACATGCAAGGAATTCTAAAAGATGTTAATGAAAAAACAATGACTTACAAAGGACTTAAAGTTCCAGTAGAGTTAGATGTTGATGAAAAAGCAAAAACATATACGATTACAGTAAAGAGTCCACCTGCTTCAGAATTAATTAAGAATGAAATAGGGATAAAAACTGGAAGTGGAGAACCTGAGAAAAAGAAAGTGGGGAACATTTCAGTTGAACAATTAATCAAAGTTGCAAAGATGAAAATGGAAAGTTTATTTTCCGTAGACTTACGTGCAAGCATGCGGGCAGTTGCCGGAACATGTAACAGTGTAGGTGTATTAATTGAAGGCAATATTTCAAGTAAATTTAATGAACTATTAGCTGAAGGTAAATATAATAGCATAATTGATTCAGACAATCCAGAAGCTAGTGCTGAAAAACTTAAAGAGCTAAAAACTCAACTTGAAGAAGTTCAAGCAGGATTAGATAAAACTTTTGCTAAGAAGCAAGGGAAAGCAGAAAAAGAAAAAGAAGCTAAACCTGAAGAAGTTAAAGAAGAAAGTGCTGAAGAGAAGAAGAAGGAGGACGAATCAAAATAATTGTTGAGGCTGTGAGGTAATTTGGTTATCCTTCCAGGTTTGGGACCTGGTTATCACGGTTCAAATCCGTGCAGCCTCACTTGATGGTATAAAAAAAATGGCAAATACAAAAGGACCTGCAGGAAGATTTGGGGCTAGATATGGAACCAAGATCAGAAGGAAAGTAAATAATATTGAAAGAAAGCAGAAGGCTAAGCATCCCTGCCCTAGTTGTGGAGAGATTAAGGCTAAGAGAATTTCATTAGGAATTTATCAATGTAGAAAATGTGAAGCAAAATTTACTGGAGGGGCATATACGCCTAAATAAAATGACAGACTATAAATGTTTTAATTGTAAAAAGCATGTAAAACCAGATTACATTAAGAAAAAAATTAGATGTCCATATTGTGGATATAAAGTTTTATACAAAGAAAGAAGCGTAAGTACAACGGTGAAGGCGGTTTAAAAATGGTAGAAAAAACAATGGAAAATGAGATTGCACAGTTACAAATGCTTGAACAAAATTTGAAAAGTATTGAAATGCAAAAACAAAACTTCCAATTACAATTAGTTGAAAGTGAAAATTCTTTAAAAGAAATTGAAAATTATGAAGGAAAGCCTTACAAAATTATTGGGCCAGTAATGATTGAAACAGAAAAAGATGATTTAGTAAAAGATCTTAGTGAAAAAATTGAATTGTTAAAATCCAGATCGGAAAGTATGGAAAAACAAGAAAAGAGTTTTAGGGAACAGTTTGAAACCATCCAAAAAAAGTTGATGGAAGAAATGCAAAAACAAAACCCTAACAAATAATTTTTTAAATAGATTAAGTATCAGATTATCACTTTTATTCAGAGATATATAAAAATGGAAAATATGACTAATGTTTTGGAACTACTATCCTCAATTCAAGAGGACAATACTGTGCCCAACAATGTTAGAACTAAAGTCCAGGACACAATATCTTGTTTAAAAAATGACGGTGACTCTGTAGAAGTTTCGGTGGATAAGGCAATTCAGTGCCTAGATGAATTATCAAATGACTCTAATATCCCTATGTTTACAAGAACTCAACTTTGGAGCGCGATAAGTGCGCTGGAAAGTAAGTAATCTTGTACAGAAATTTTTATATACCACTCCTCACTAGTAATCACTAAATAGGTATACAAAATGGCAATGTTTTCAAAATTAAGAAATTCCTTAGGGATAGGCAATAAAGTCGATGAATTCGATGAGGCTTTCGGAGAGGATGAATATGTAGAAATAGATCCTTCTAGACATGTTGGAAGAAATTCTAAGATCTCTGTAAGATCTTTTGTAGTAAATAGCTTTGATGATATCAAAGAAAGTTTAGATGCTCTTAGAGAGGGATACACTATCGCATTAATTAATATTAAACCTTTGAAAGATAAGGATATTGTTGAATTAAAGAGAACTATTAACAAATTAAAGAAAACTTGTGATGCAATCGAAGGAGATATTGCAGGAATTTCTGAAGATTGGATAGTAGTTACCCCTGCTTTTGCAAGAGTTCATAGAAGTAGAGGAACTGAAGAACTTCATTAAGCAAAGTTTTTTAAATTTATATTCTAGGTTTATTCTATGGAAGAACTAAAAGGTCAAAAATGTGTTTTTTGTGGAAAAGATACACTAACTTTAATGGAAGATGAAGTCGATGTGGCTTTTTTTGGAAAAGTTTTTATCTTTTCTATGAACTGTGCCAATAAAGAATGTAATTACTCTAAGTCAGATTTAGAAGCTGCAGAAATTAAAGAGGCTTGCAAATTAACATTTAATGTTGAAAGTGCTGAAGACTTGAAAGTTCGTGTTGTGAAGGGTTCAAATGCAACAGTAAAGGTTACTGGTTTGAAGATGAGTGTTCGTCCTGGGCCTGCGTCTAATGGATATATTTCTAATATTGAAGGCGTATTAAATAGATTTAAGAAAATTATTGAGAGAGTAAGAGATAATAGTGATGATTCTAAAGAAAGAAAAAGTGCTAAGAATTTGTTAAAGAAACTTTGGAAAGTTGAATGTGGAGACTTGCCATTAAAGATTGTAATTGAAGATCCTACTGGAAATAGTGGAATTATTTCTGAGAAGACTAAGATTGAGAAGTTGAAAGTTAAGAAATAGTTTTATATACTAGTTTCAGTTAGTTAATTTATGGAAAGAGGTTTTGTTTTAACTGTTGGACTGTTATTAGCAGTGGCTATGTTTGCTGGAAATTTTGAAAGTGAAATTAGTGGAATGCAACCAGCAGGTTTTGAGTTTAATCCTGACGGATCGGTTGTAAAAATTTCTCCAGAAGAAATTGAAAATGGCCAAATGGAAAGTAATTTTGAAGATTGTCAGAATGAACAAGATTATATGGATTGTTTTAACTGCTGCAATAAGATTGTTAATGAAAATGATCCAATTCTTAAAAAAATGCAACAATTTTGTTTTCTACTTTCAAGAAATGGAATTATCTCTCAGGCACAATCAGCTCGTTGCTTCCATGCTGTTGGGAACATGAGAAAAACTCTTGCTAATGAAGCTGGGTCCTGTAGATCTTCCTGCGCATCCAAACTGCCGCCAATTATTTCGTTAAATTAAAGAAATCCTTTTTCTAAAAGAGCATTCCATTCTAAATTTCTACAAACTCTCTAAAACATAATCCTTATATATAATTATAACCATTATAATTGTTATGAATACAACCATATCTATCTCTACAGAGATAAGAGACAAAATAAAAGAATTTGGACATAAAGGAGAAACTTATGAAGTGATTCTGGAAAGGCTTTATGATAGTGCTAAAGAAAGACAATTATATGACCTATTAATGGATGAAAATGATTGCATTACATTAAAAGAAGCTAAGAAAAAATTGGCAAAATAAAATGGCCAAAATCTTAATTACTAATTCCCTTTTTAACAAAATTAGAAAAAAGTTTGATAATTCTGAAGCAAATAAGATTATTGATTTAATGAACTCTTTAGGGGAGTATCCAAAAAAAGGAACTGCAGTTGGAGTGGTCGGAAATATTGTTGTCAAAGAAATAAAATATGGTAAATTTAGATTTTATTTTGTTACTAATAGGTTTAAGATTAAATTTTTATCTGTAGAAGAATTAAAAGATATTTTTATTAAATTCGTCGGGATGTCTGAAAAGAAAGATCAACAAGAAGTTATTGATAGAATAAAGTTTGTTCTTAGGAATCTTGGTGAAGAAGAATTTTGAGTTAAAGAAAACCTTTTTCTAAAAGATCATTCCATTCTAAATCCCCACAAAGAACTGCGAATTCTCTGGCAGTTAATAGGGGTTTATCAAACATCCCTGCAGCGTCAATTGCTATCCTGGGACAAGCTAACTCTACAAATGCTTCAATATCATAAAGATTTATTAATTTATCATTAGTTATTTCTGACATTGAAATCATAACATATTCTTTGTTTATTTTCTTTAATTTTTCTTTAACAAATTCAAATGAACCAAATTTTTGACCTAATTTTGTTCCGATTATAATTCCAATTTTCTTTGCTTGTTTTGCTTTTTCAATTGCTGCAAATCTTTGTCTGATTATTTTATCTTTAAACTCATCCATGTTATGAATTTCCTCATTGAAAGGGTCAACCAAAATTACTGGTTTGTTTATACTCATTGCAACACCTAGTGCGTGAAATTTATTTGCAACTATTACTACTGCATCAACTTTGTCTGCAATTAATTTGAATGAGCTGTATTCACAACCAAGTACTTGTCCATCATAGAACGCATTTCCTTTTGCCTCTGGAACAATTACTTCTAATCCTGTTTCTTCAATTAATTTTGTTACTTGAGGAATTTGATGAATATGCTGAACAGAAGTTGCTAAAGCTATTTTCTTAAAAGATTCTAATTTAGGTAGAGATTTTTTTACAATTTTAGTAATGTCTGATTCGTATCTTGCTTCCAAATATAAAATTGGAAAATCTGAATTTACAAACTTGGCATGGCCATAGATAATAATCATCTCGCAGCCAAGAGTTTTAGCCTCATTTACTGCTACATCACATGCCCCCCATAATGGTTCACCTGAAAGAATTACTTCTGTGAGAGTCTTTTCTCTAATTAGATTGGAAATCCTGAGCCCTTCTCGTTTTATGCCTTCAGGAAGCTGCAATAGCACTCTCTTTGGTTTTTTTTGATTTAATTCTGTGATTAGCTTGTCTTCTTCAAATGTGTACATTTTGGTTACCTATAGCCTAGAGAGTATAGGAAAGCATTATAAATCTTCTCCTATGCATTGGTTTATGCCTAACAATCCAGTCAAGGTCAACAAGAAAAAAAGAGAAGAGTTTCTTACTAACTTGAGTTCTTTTATGCAAAGCAAGAGCTTTATTTGGGGACCATTTCCTGAAATTTATGGCGGGGTTGCTGGATTCTATTCTTATGGGCCAATGGGAAAACTACTGAAAGATAAAGTAGAAAATATTGTTAGAAGAACTTTTCAAACTAATGGATTTTGGGAAGTAGAATGTCCGATTGTTTTACCTGATGTTGTTTGGAAAGCTTCAGGACATTTAGATACTTTTGAAGATAGAATAATTAATTGCAGTAAATGTAAATCAGTTTTTAGGGCTGATAAGTTAATTGAAGAAAACCATGATATTAGTGCAGATGCATACTCTGATCAAGAATTAATTGATTTTATTTCTAAGGAAAAAATAAAATGTCCTTCTTGCAAAGGTGAATTTACTTATGAGATTAAAACACAAAGTTTAATGATGAAAACTAAAGTTGCAGGTATTGAAAGTTCATTGAGACCAGAAACTGCAACAGTAACGTATATTCCATTTAAGAGATATTATGAATTCTTTAGAAGAAAATTACCAGTAGGTATTTTCCAAATTGGAAAAGCATTTAGAAATGAGATTAGTCCTAGACAGAGTGTTTTGAGGGGCAGAGAATTTACTCAGGCCGAAGGCCAATTATTTATTGATCCTTCTAAGAAAAATGATTGGGAAAGATATGAATTAATTAAGAAAGAAAAATTACCTATTTGGGATTATAAATTACAAAAAGCTGAGAAAGCACAGATTATGATGAGTGTTGCTGACGGAATAAAGAAGAAGTTATTCCAATCTAAGGCCTACGCCTGGTGTGTTTGGCTGGCATATAAGCAATTTATCAATATGGGAATCCCTGAAGATAGAATTAGAATAAGACAGCACCATCCTGATGAAAAAGCGTTCTATGCTGATGATGCATGGGATATTGAAATTAAGTTGAATAGTTTTGGTTGGACAGAAGTTTGTGGAATCCACGATAGAACAGATTATGATTTATTACAACATTCTAAATTTTCAAAGCAAAATTTAACTGCAAAAAATGATGAGAATAAAGATATTACCCCTCATGTATTAGAAATTGCATTTGGGATTGATAGACCATTATTTGCATTATTAGATTTATTCTATTCTAAAATGGGAAAGAAAGAAGGTAAAACTATGTTTAAGTTGCCTTACCATTTAGCCCCTGTTGATGTTGCAGTATTCCCTTTAATGAAAAAAGAAGGAATGCCTGAAAAAGCTAATGAGGTTAAAGTTCAATTGGAAAGTGACTTTGTTGTAGAGTACGATCAATCAGGAAGTATTGGGAAAAGATATTTGCGTGCAGCTGAAAGTGGAACTGCTTACTGCATTACTGTTGATCATGATAGTTCGAAAGATGATACTGTTACTTTAAGGGACAGAGATTCTGAAGAACAGAAGAGAGTTAAGATTTCTGAATTGAATAATTTAATTAGAGAACTTCTAAAAGGAACTGTTAAGTTTGAATCTGTTTAATGGGCCGGTGGTCTAACCTGGTATGACGTGTCCGTGGCACGGATGAGACTTCGGGTTCAAATCCCGACCGGTCCATATTTCCTTATCGTAAGGTTATTATAGTCCTAATTCTTGATATTTTTATGGGAAGAAAAGCAAAAAGCAGAAGAGTTACTATGCAACGAAGAAAACGTATGTCTGCTGTTAAAGGAAAGTTCAGAGAAGAGAAGAAAGAAAGAGCAGCGAAAGCTAAAAAAATTGCAATGTCTGGATCTGCAAGAAAAGAAAGAAGAAAGATTTACAAAAAGGTTAGACCTAAAGTGGATAGAAGTACCAAGAAGAGTTTTTTGAAAAAGATGAGAGAGAAAGCAAAAACTTGGGGACTTTTAGATGAATGATTGTATTTTTTGTAAAATTGTGAATAAAGAGATTCCTGCTGAAAGAGTTTATGAAGATGAGAAAGTTTTAGTTTTTTTAGATATTAATCCCATTAATCAAGGACATCTATTGGTGATTCCTAAAGACCATTATGAAACTATATTAGAAACTCCTGAAAATGTATTGCAAGATGTTATTTTAAGAGTTAAAAAGATGGCTCAAGTGGTAGATAAGATTTCTGATGGGGTGAATATAGGGCAAAACAATAAACTCGCTGCAGGACAGTTAGTTAATCACTTACATTTCCACATAATTCCTAGAAATGAGAACGATGGTTTGGTTTCTTGGCCAGGAAAAGAGTATGAATCTGAAGATGAAAGATTGAAAATGGCTGAAGAGATAAAAAAAATCGTTAAAGAAGTGGAAGAAGAGAATCCCTAGAGTCTCAAAGAAACTCTTTTAAACGCAGTTCTAAAGATTATTTATGCGCCTCCGTAGATTAGTTGGCTAAATCGTCAGTCTCATAAGCTGAAGATCGAGGGTTCAAGTCCCTCTGGAGGCACTATCCTTTTATGTTTCTGCCAAATCTCTCGATGAATAGAATATGGTCGATGCTTTGATTTTTGATTCTTTCAATCTTCTTTTTTCCTTTGAAAAGATCCTTGATTATTGTAGACATTTTTTCTCCAGATACGATATGTGGAATGATTACATAATCTGCGCCTGCATCGTAAAGGTCTAATGCTTGATGAATATGTTCTGCAACTACAATTATTTTTGTATCATATTTTCGCTCCTTAATATAATTAATCATATAGAGATTATCTTCAACTGTTCTTACTGTGGAAACTACAAATTCAGTATTACTTAATCCTGCATGTTTTAGAATTTCTTCATTTGAAATGTTACCGTACAAACAGTTTACTTTCATTCTTTCTAATTCTTCAACTCTATGAGGGTTGTGATCGATAACTAAAACTTTTTTCTTTGCTTTTTTGAAAGTTTCTAAAAATATTGCACCCATCCTATGACATCCAAATAATACAATATCTTTTTTTCTTAATTTCTTTTCTTTTCTTAATTTACTTTTTGGAAGAAGTGAAGAAATGAATCCATAGTATCCAGATAAGAATGAATAGATTTTGCCTTCAATTCTCAAGGTGTATGCAGTTGTTACGATTGAAACTGCAACCAATAGTACTGTTAATGAAAATATTTCTGAACCAATTAATCCATTACTTAACGCTACTGCTGCAATAATTAACGAAAACTCACTAACTTGCCCAAGAGAGAAACCTGCAGCTGATGCTGCCCTTTTTTCATATCCAAATAATAATGCAATTGTTGCAATCAATAATGGTTTGAAGATGATTACTAAAGCTAACATTGCCCAAAAAATATTAATTAAATTCCCCATGCCTGCAAATTTCATTTGAAGTCCTAGTGATACAAAGAAGATTGTTGCGAAGAAATCCTTTAATGGTTCAATCATACCTTGAATGTTTAAACTGTATTTTAGCGGAGCGATACTTATTCCTGCTAAGAATGCTCCAACCGCAATTGAAAATCCAAAATATGCGGCTATTGTTGAAAAGATAAAACAAGTTGTTAATGAAAGTAATAGTATCATTTCCCTGTATTCTGCAGCTGCTGCAAATAGTCTGGGGAACACTACACTAGACATTAGAAGTGCAGTTGCGAATATTGCAATTCCTTTGAAAAAAGAAGTTGCTAAAGATATTATTGTAATTGAAGTTGTTGTGGAAATTGTTGAAAGTAAGAAAATAACGATTATGTCTTGCATTAATAATAATCCTAATGCCAACCTGCTAGATAGTGTATCTATCTCATCATTATCTGAAAAGATTTTAACTACGATTGATGTGCTGCTAAATGCAACGATTAAACTTAAGATTGAAGCAACTGTGCTAGCCATTCCAAATTTTAGTAAAATAAAGAATGCTGCAAGGAAAGTTAACACTACTTGTATAATCGTTCCAGCCGTTGAAAAGAAACCTACTTCTTTTAGTTTCTTTAGATCCATTTCTAGACCTACAAAGAATAACAAAAATGCAATTCCTATTTCTGAAAGTGCAAAAATAATCTCTTGATTTTTAATTAATTGGAATGTTGTTGGTCCTAAAAGAATTCCTGCTAAAATATAACCTACAATTAATGGTTGTTTGAATAATCTTGCGATAAATGCAATTATGGTTGCAAATACAATTATAATTGCTATATCAAATAATAGATTTATCTGTAAATTAGACAGCACCTCTAAAGCCATATTTATAAAAAGAATTTTCTATTTATTAATTGTTCGCTACCCTTTAGAGTGATTATAACTTCTTTAGAACTATTTCAATTGTGGAAACTCTCACGTCTTTACCTTCAGTGTTCTTGAAACCTTCACTATCGATAGAGATAGTTGAAACTTCAATTTGGCCTTCAAGAAATCTTTTTGCTGCAACTTCGGCAATATCGACTGCTTTGCTTATGAATTTCCCTCTTGCTTTAATTGTAGAAGTTTCTGCTTTTTGAGTTGTAAATTGCATAATTACACCAGTTACATAATTCATAAAGGGTTTATCTCCGATAAAAACGACATGATCTTTTGAATCATAATCTGTAGTCTTATCTATCATCTTGAGTCACCCTCCCTTAGAATGAAGCTAAATTAAAGTTCTTTTTCGTTCTTAACTAATCTAGTAGCATATCCTGCTATTACGTTTCTCATCTTTTTACCAGGGGCAGTCAGTAGTTCTTGAACAACCTTCTTATTTTCTTCAAAATTCTTAGTAAATGAAGATCTTTTTGCTTCTAGTAACTTGATAGTTGACCTTTTGATTAATTGTGTTTTGATTCTTCCCATGAATTTAGGATTGAAAAAAGGTTATTTAAGCTTTTCTAAAACATATATCTTACGCTTTATTTTGCTGTTTTTTAACTTATAATCAATAGGGATCATAGTATTCTCTAGGGGCTGATATATCTCAAATCCATGTTTTCTGAGCATAGATTGGAATCCTATCCGAATAATCTTAGAATCTCTAGTTTTGAAGTTTGGGACTATAATCGACATTTTTGAGCCTCTTTTTAATAATTTTGAGGCTTGCTGGAGTAGCATGTCGTAAGATCTTGAAAGGGATTTTGCTAACTCTCTTGCTTCAGATTCTGTAGGTAACTTTCTAATATATGGTCCTAAATCTGGTTCTGTTGCAATACAATCTATATTGCTTAATTCTTTTGAAATTCTATGGAGATTTAATTGTTTCATAGATATTTTTGCATGTGATTTGAAATTATCTTTTAACCAACTAAGATTTTGCTTACCTCTTTTGAATAGCATAGGATTTTCTTCAATTCCAATACTTTCTATGCCCATTAAGTAGGCTTCTTGAGAAATTGTTCCTAGTCCAGTGTAAGGAATTAATAATTTTGATTTATTTGTTGGTTGTGCTAAGTTAATTAAGATCTTTGCTAACCTAATTGATGTAACTCTTAATGGATCAAAATTTGGCCTTTCTTCATCTCTTGCCTTGTAACCTTTTGGATCAGATACTGCTGATACTCTATAAAGTTTATTTTTGAATAAAGTTAACTCCATATCTAAGTTTTTTGATTTTGAGGGTGGAATTTCTTTTTCTGTTATATGTTTCTGCAATAGTTTTAATTTTTGTTCTTTAGCAAATTGTTTTATTGTTTTTACTAACTCTTCTTTGGTTTCATCTGAGGATTCAAATTCATTTAATGCATAAATTACCTTAGATTTTGTAAAGTTTGAAAGTACTCTTAAAATAAATTCTTCTGAATTCTCTACTTCAGTAGATATTTTTATTGTTCCTCCTAATGCACTAATTGCTTTTTTAGGATCGAATTTTTTTATTTCTGCTTGAATACACTTTTTAGTTATTTTTAGAAGTTCATACTCTCTATCTGTTCTCTTAAGATAAGATACTACTTCGAGAATGCTTAGTTCTGCATCTCTTCCTAAATGGAATAAATGTTTCATTGGATGCCCTCAAGTAATTTTGCTACTCTTTCCTGCCCTAATGTAACTATGAAATTTGCTAATCTTGGCCCTTTTTGTTTGCCAATAATTGCTAAATATGCTCCTTTGAAAAAATCTGAGTTTTTTATTTTGTGTTTTTGACATAGTTCATAAAACTCATTGAATAATGATTCTGGAGTGTGTTTATTTTTTAATATTTCAACCAATTCCTTTAATGCTGGTTTGATTGATTCATCTAGGTGTTCGTTAATTTCCTTGGTGATTTTTGTATGTACTGCAAACTTGAAATCTTCTGGAGCATACGATTCTAACCAATTTAATGCACATTGGGCCCTTGTTTTGATTCTTGAGGAGTTTATTCCTTTTGTTGCTTTTTCTATGTCTCCTTCATGAATTTGAACTAACGTTGTTAAATGTCTGAAAGTTATTTGTTCTCCAAACTCCTTGGGTAATGTCTTACAAGATAACTCATAAATTCTTTTTTGTTTTTTAGATTCTTTCTCTGTAACTTCTTCTTTATTGAAGTAAATTTTTTCACATTTATCAAAATCTTCATAAATTTTTAATGTGTCTAAATCAAAACTAATTTCAAATGTTTTATTTGGTTGTGTTCCTGCAAAAAGATATGTGGCTACATCAGGTTCATATATCTTCATAACATCTTCAGGTAATGTAACAACTCCGCCTGAACTTGTAAATTGTTTTCCGCCTTTCATTGCAATCCATTCATACGCCCTGTAAGTTGGGGCTTCAAAATTCCAAAGTGCGGGTGCTATTTTCTTAGCAGTATCGTATGACCCTCCTGCTGCAGAATGATCCTTGCCTCCTGGTTCGAAGTCTACTTGTTCGTAGTTCCATCTCATTGGCCAATCTACTCTCCATAAAAGAGCGACATTACCTATTTTTCTAAAATCAAATTTATTCGAATGATTACATTTACATTCATAATGGAGTTCATATTCTCCATCGTATTCTAAAATATTTGTTGTGTTTTTCCAACACTTTTCACAGAAGACTTCTATAGGCAACCATTCTTTTGCTAAAGGTTCCTTTCTATGTTTGTTTAATACTTCTGTAATTTTTTCTTTATTGTTTAATACTTCTTTAATATGCTCTGCGTATTTACAATCTTGATACATATTTCCTTGATAAATAAATTCAATTCCCCAATCAAATTGCCCAATTACGTTTTCTAGTTCTTTTTCAAAATGTTCAGAATAACTTTTGTGACATCCGTGTGGATCTGGAACCTTGCATAGTGGCATTCCTAAATATTGTTTGAAATCTTCTGGAAAATCTTTTGGAACTTTTCTAAATGCATCAAAATCATCCCATGAATAAATGAAACGTACTTTTTTTCCTCTAGATCTTAATGCTTTTGCTACTTGTGCTGATGTAATTATTTCTCTAAAATTTCCAATGTGTATGTGGCCTGAAGGACTTATTCCTGCTGCAACTACATAGGAATCCTTATCTCCCTTTTCTTGAATTACCTTTTCTGCAGTTACGTCTGCCCAATTCATTAGATTTTCAGCCATGTGAGGATTTACAATAAGATTACTTAAATAGCTTTTGAAAGTGCCCTAAGATAGCTAAAAACGGCAAATAGAGGCTATATTAACGAAATCTTTATAAATGACCTTGATTTTTAGTTCATTGAAATCGTGAGATATAGACGCTGTAAAGTGTTTTCATGATTATTAAAAAATAAAACGAGGTACTATTAAAATGGCAGAAATGTTAGTTGTAAGAAGTAAAGTTAAGGAAGCAGCAAAAGGAATGAACGTAGCTGGAGACTTTGCAGACTGTTTAAGTGAAAAAGTTCAAGCGTTAATCAATGATGCTTCAAGAAGAGCTAAAGAAAACGGAAGAGCAACCGTAAAAGCAAGAGACCTTTAAGTCTCTTGATTTTTCTTTTTTTTAAATAATTTTTTAAAGTTTAATTCTAATAATATCCTATGAGTAAAGTAAAGGGGTCGAGAACTGAAAGAGAACTATTACATATGTTCTGGAAACATGGCTGGTTCTGTATTAGAATTGCAGGTTCTGGAAGTATGCCATTTCCTTGTCCTGATCTTTTAGCTGGTAAGGATGGAAGAAGTATTGCTGTTGAATGTAAGAGCGGAAAAGGAAAACAAAGAAGATATATTTCTAAGGAACAGATTGGAGAATTAGAAAGTTTTTCAAAAGGTTTTGGTGCAGATGCATGGGTAGGTGTTCGTTTTGATGGAAAGAAATGGGCGTTTTTGAAGTCTTCTCAACTTGGAAGAAGCAAAGGTTTAGAAAACTATTACTTTGACAAAGAACTTGTTGCTAGTTATGGTATTTCTTTTGAGAGTTTAATCGAATAATTTTCGGAAAAAATAGTGGAAGCTTTTAATTAAATAAAATTTAATTAATTTTATGTTAATTCGAATAAGTTTATTATTTATTTTACTTAGTAGTTGTGTTAGTGGAGAGATTACCGAAGTTATGTATAATCCTGTTGGAAATGATAATAATGGAGAATATGTAGAAGTTTTGTTTGAGAGTGAAACTAACTTAGAAGGATGGATAATTAGAGATGGGAGCAGTTCTGATGCTTTAATTTTATTGAATGGTTCAGGAAATAGTAAATTAAATTTAATTATTGAAGAAGAGTTACTTGTTTTTGATTTAAACTTTGATGATGTTAGTGTTTACAGTGCTGGAAAAGCAATTGGAAATGGGTTAGGAAACAGTGGAGATGAAATCTATCTACACGATCCGGATGCCAACTTAATTTTTGAAATAGAGTATAATGGAGATTTAGCAAATGGAAATGGAAAGGCCTTATGTTTTGATGAAGTTATTCTTGAATGTGATCCTAGTCCTGGAAGTTATGGTTTAATTGATAATGAAGAAGAGGAAGATTCTGAAGAAGTTAGCGAAGATGAAAAAATTAACAAAAGTGAAAGTAGCTGGATAAAGATTAATTATGTTGAAGTTCCAGAAAATAAATGTGGAAATTTGAAAGTAGGAATAGACTTATGGAATAATCGTAATAAAAAAGAAGAAATTTCTGCTTATGTTAGGGATGTTAATGAGATTAGTTCATTGAAGATTAATCCTCAACGTGGGCAGAGCATCGAGCTTCCTGTAGCGACTTGTGGAGAGATTAATGCTGTTGAAGGTGAATATGTGTTAGTTGTAGAAGGTTTTGGTGATGAGGACTACAGGCTCGTCTGGTTAAAGTTTGAGGGTGAGACTGTGATGATTGAAGAAGGCCAGATTGTTGCTTTAAATGAAAGAGAAAGCAATATAAACAAGCAAGAAGAGGTTGTAATTAAATCAGCTACCAAAATAGTAGATAACGATATTAATGGAGATTTGACCCTTTATTTAAGTTATTTTGTGGGGAGCTTAGGGCTATTTTATTGGCTTAAACGAAATTAAAATGGAAGAAGGAAAAATTAAAGTAAGAGCAATTATGGAGATAATGGGATCTCCTGAAGAACATGTTAGTAAAACCATGGACATGGTTGTTGAAAAATTAAAGAATTCTGATTATTTCAAATGTATAGAAGAAAAAGTTTCTGAATCTACTAAAATTGAAGACAGACCTTTTTGGAGTAAATTTGTTGAAGCAGAATTAGAATTTGATGAAGTTGATATGATTACCGGATTTTGTTTTGACTTTATGCCGAGCACATTAGAAGTTGTAGAGCCATCTAAGATAAATTTTGAAAGAAATATTTTGAATAATCTTTGGAATGATTTAATTGCTAGATTACATCAGTATGATATGCTTGTAAAAAATCTTCATGCTGAAAATGTAGTTATGAAAAGGGAAATGGCAAAGTTAAGTGTTAAGGCTGGACAACCAAAACCCACCGAAGCTGTTGTTGAAAAAGATGAAGAGAAAAAAGAATAATTAGTTATTTTTTATTACTTCTGAAAATTTCTTTGTTTTAGTTTTTTTCTTTTTACCTGAAAGTAAAAATACTAAAATTGCTATTATTAATAATGGAAGAATTATTGCCACAATAGGTGATGCGTTCTCTTTTGCTTCTTCTTCGTATTTTCCTGCTAAATCCCATGGAATTACATCTTGTACAGGGGATCCTGTTTCAATTGATTCTTGAGTTTCTGTTTCAGCATAATCTTTTTCAGGATATACTTCTATTTCAATTGATTCTTCTGTGATTATTACTTCTATGTTTAATGATGAAGAGTATTCTTCGTCGTAGAGCATTAAATTTCCGGTGTAAAAATCTAATGCTGGGGCCTTGTCTTTGTTTATTGAAATATAAATTGAAAAGTTTGAAAGTGGTTGAATTGAATTAATTGAAGTTTGTTGTAATGAGATTATTTGATCTAAATTTCCAGTTAGTTTTATTTGAAGATTGTTTAGTTCTTCGGATAACTTATTGTACATGTAAAGGTTTCCTTCTTCTGAATCTTCTTTGTTGATTTGTTTAATTAATTTAGAACCTTCTATTCTAAATCCTATTGGATCTTGTGAATGTTCTTGAGTTTGAGTTGTTTGATTAGATTGATTTGTTTCTTGTGTTATTTGCTCTTCTACGAAGAGAGGGATTGTGTATTCTTTTGAATTAGAAATAAACTTTATTTCTGAGGTACTTGCATTTGTAGGATCATATGTGAATGTGAATGTTCTTGGAATGTTTGAATTAAGTGTTTGTGATGTGACATAAGGATGTGTGATGTAATCTGGTACTTGGAAATTTATTGGTTCCTCTGTAATTGATTTTGCAGTTATTTGAATTTGGGATTGTTTGTCTAATTCTAAGTAGAAAAATCCAGGAGTGATTGCTATTGCTGGTTGAGAATTTATTATTGAAATTGTTTCTTCTTGTGTTATTTGTTGTAAGATATTATTGATTAAGAACGATTGATCTTCTATTTTTAGAGTATAGTCTCCGTCTTGAATGGTTTGAGAAACTTCAAAATATAAAAAATAGTGATTGGAGGAAACTTCTTTTAGAAATGGTGCTAAAGGTTGTAATATATTTGTTGAAGAATAAAGTTTGATGTCTTGGGGTTTTAGAGGATTTATGGGGTTTTTTAAAATTATTTCAGTTTGATAAACTTCCCCTTGAGAAATTTGAGAATTTATTGAAGTGATTTGAATTAAGTCTTCTGTTTGTGCAAAAACTAAATTACATGCGAAGATGAGAAGAAAAAGAAAAACTAGAGTTTTCTTCATTTTCCACCAAGAAGTTTTCTTGCTTCGCTTAAAGATTTTTCAAGTTCTTTTTCTGCTGAAGATTTTCCTGTTTTTGGTGGTGCTCTCCTTGATTGGAATTTTGGTTGTGGTGTTCCAAAGCCCCCAGTTGGACCTGTTGGTTTGAATACTGGTGCATTTCCAAATGTTCTTTTTGGTTTTGGTTTCTTACCAAAGTAATTCTTGAATGCAATGAATGCTGCAATTCCTACAAAGATTATAATTAAGAAGACCATGAAGATTGTTCCAAATCCACCTTCACTCTTTTGAGGTGCTAATGATTCACACTCACAACTATAATTACAGATCTCTCCAGATAAACATGCAGAATCATCATAACCATCACATTCTTCGCCAGCTTCTTGAATATCATTTCCACAATATGCCGAAGGAGTAGTTTCTCCACAATCTAAAGAACATGAAGATTCTTCTGAAGGCTGACATACATTGTCACCACAGAAACAGTCACTAGGACAATTTTGGTTTGTTTCTCCAAAAGTATAATCACAAACACCGTCTTCAACACAAAGGTCTAGTGTTGTTGTTTCACAATCTGATGGACAAGAGTATTCATTTTCTGTTAATGGATTACATACATTGTCACCACAAATACTTTCATCTGAACTATCGTCTCCAGGTGGAGTTAATGTTTCTGGTAAATCTACTGACGCTCCTGCGAATGCAGTGTAAAGAATTATTGCAGTAGTTGCTTCATCTGCATCCCATGCGCCTTCTTGATTTACTGAAGATTCTAAATAACTTATTGCCGAAGTTATTTCTTCTGTGGATGCTGAAGCAATTAGTGTCATTAATGCTACGCCAGTTTCAAAATTGTTTTTGTTAAAACTTCCATCTAATCTTTGAATGTCTAATAATTCTTGTAAGTATTTTGATTTTTTACTTGTATCTGTCGTAGATAAATAAAGTAAAGATGTGTCTGCCGGTTTTAATGAATCATACGTGTCTAGTAAGTAAAGATTTGTGTTTATTTCTGAATTTTTGTTTGTTAATATCCAGTTAGCCCATAATGAAGTATCTTTGTGACAAGTTGCTCCTTGTTTGTGGCATGCGTTAGGAATTTGTGTTTTGTATTTAGAAGTGGTTGCTTGTTCAGTTATATAATAAGAAGAGCCTGTGTTATAAATTATTGAAATTGTGGTTCCTTCTCCAATTGAAGAACAATCAATTGTTAATTCGATTAAAGGATTGTTGTCTATTAAATTATTTCCTGCGATACAACTGTTTAAATCAAAAAATGTTGGAGGTTGACCTGCAGTACATCCAGGAAATGTCCCTTCATCAACTTGAATATCTACTTGTTCTAAAGTTTCTCCTGCAGGGTATGCAATTGTACAAGTTTTATCTTGTGCTGATGTGGCGATTTGTAACCACCAGTTTCCTGCTAAACCTGTTCCTAATTCTGATTCAATGTATGCTTCTATTTCTGAGGTGTCTTCTCCATAGTTGGATAATGCCCAATATGCGGCTGCAGTATCTTTAATATTGCAATTTCCTTTTGGAAAACAAGCTACGGTGTCTTTTTTTTCTGATTGAATATATTTGATTGCTTGCACACCGTATGAATTACCATAACCTGCAAGTTTCATTGCCATTGCATAAAAAGAAGTTGCAAAAATACTGTCGTCACAATTTCCGCCCCGACAATGTTCAATTAACCACTCATAACTAGCTGTTGGATCGAATGCTTCTGGCTCTTCTTCTGCTAATACAACTGGAACTAATAGTGATAGAATTAATATTGATGTTAATATAACTGCTAACTGTTTTTGCTTCATTAAAATAACCCCTTTTTGTTAACTAATAACTTTGAAAGAGTATTTAAATAACTTTCTATGTAATGAGGGTAGAGGGCTTAAGATGGCAAAAAAATTAGAACTTGGAGAAGTGATTGGGAAAGGTAAACGTGGAGTAGTTAGAGGGTGTACTTTTGATGGAAAGAAGTGTGCAGTTAAGGTCCCAAATGTTAAAAGTGATGCTATTTGTAGAATTTCTAATGAAAGTTATTGGTTGAAACGCTTAAATGAGTATGGAATTGGACCGGAGTTCGTTTATGCTGATAGTGATGTGTTAGTTATGGAATTTTTAGATGGAATCCATTTAGTTGATTACTTGAAAGTTGAGAAAGATGATGAGAAAATTAGAAAAGTGTTTAAGAAAATATTGAAAGAGTGCAGGATTATGGATAAGTTGAAGGTAAATAAGTTAGAAATGCATAGAATTACTAAGAATGCAATAGTTGTTGGAACTAATGTTGTGTTGATTGATTTTGAAAGATGTAAAAGAGTTTTAGTTCCTAAGAATGTTACTCAGTTTTTTCAGTTTTTAATTAAGAGGGGATTTGTTAGTAGTTCTAAGGTTTTGAAAGATTTGAGAAAGTATAAAGAAGATACTTCTGAAATGAACTTTAAGGTTTTGGAGAAGTTTGTTTAGATTCATATATAGTTTGTTTAGATTTATCTATTATAATGGGTTCACCAGGAGTTGCAATTTCATTTGGACATTCACCAGTACTTACAACTACGAATATTGGTGGACCTGATGGACCCATAGAATCGGGTCCAAAACGTTCTCTAAAACAAGAGTTTCCTCCAGTACACTCATAAACTGCCCGTTTATATTTTTTACAACTCATCTCGTCGGGGCACCATTCAGCACATTTGTCCCTTTGAATTTGAGATATAAGGGTTTGACAATTACAAGCCTCAGTAGATACTTTGAAAGGAGGTAGCGGAGGTGGAAAATCTTGAATATTAAAAACTTGTTGACCGCTTAAATCATTATAACTATCTGTAACTAAATTTGTTGCGAACATTGCCGCAGTAAGAATTAATACAACTGTTAATATGAAACTCTTCTTTTCATGAATTTGTTTTTATTTACTAATATATAAAAGTTTATTTAAATAATTTTGAAAAATATTTTAGTCCGCGGTTGGAAATTATTTTTTGCATTACATAATTTGTGTATTTAAAAAACTAAAATAAATAGAATTATTCAAAAATTATTTTGAAGTTGCATCTGTTCCAGAAACTGTTATTTTAATGCATGCACAATGACATCTTAAAAAACACATACCACTACCCTGGCCAGGGGAATGACAAACGGCCCGACCTCCACTATGATCTAGATCCTTACATAGAGCATCACACGTACTATCTAGGTTTGATTTTAAATAATCCAGACAACATTGAAAATCCCCGTTCGCACAAGTTTGAATTCCATCCTTCTCCACCATATCTTTTATTTTCTGAGTGTATTTTTGATTTTTAATGGCATTTCCAGTGATTGAAGGATTTTGAAAAATAATCAAAGATCCAACTAAGATTACGATGACCCATATTGTTTTTGAGTTTATATTTTTCATTTTTTAATTATTTTCCTTGTTCTGGGTTCCTTGTTCTGGGTTCCTTGTTCTGGGTTCCTTGTTCTGGGTTCCTTGTTCTGGGAGGGACACAGGTATTTCCTTATAACAACGACATCCCCCCTTTTCGGCAGTAGGACATATATATGTATAAGGGCAGACGGCCTTACTGCCGCCGGGGTGAGCATAACATTTATCAGTATTTCTAGTTCCTCTATCATGCCCTTTATCCTTACAATAGCTTTTACAATAGTTATGCATACTCATTGCTGCATTATTTAAACAACATTGATCTACCTTATTTTCTGTCCCAGTACATCCGTTTTTTGATCCTCCACAAGTAATAGTATCACCTGCAGAATCTTCTTCGCAATCATTTGGCAAAGCTGTTTTTATTGTTGGCATACCTGTGAATTTATCTTCGGAATTTAAATTGCCTGCGAACATTGCCGCAGCAAGAATTAATACAACCGTTAATGTGAAACCTCTTCTTTTCATGAATTTGGTTTTATTTACTAATATATAAATGTTAATTTAATTTTGTTTTGGAGAAGTTTGTTTAGGTTTTTTGGCTGTTTTCTTTTTAGTTGCTCTCTTTCTTGTTGTTTTTTTCTTAACAACTTTCTTTTTAGTATTCTTTTGAGCATCAAATCTCATTTTAATTAGAGTATAATTTAGAGGGTTCTTTATTTTGGCACATAGTCCGTCAGGAGAACATATACCCAATGCTTTGTAATATCCTTCATTTGCACAGTTAGGAGGAAGTAGCGAAGCTGAACGATTAACTGCATTTAATTGTGCAATGAGGTATCCCTCTCTTACAGGGTCTCCGTTCTTTTTATTCCATTCGTCCATCTTATGTTTAATTTCTTCAGGAGAATAGTTTAAACTTTTTAAAAAATTAAGCAGTATGAATAAAGCTCTTTTCTTTCCATCTTCTTTTATTCCGTCTAATGCTTTTTTTACACAAGGAGGATAATATTCTTCTTTTACTAATTTATTATCTACTACTACTGCTTCAAAGTTTTTCTTTTCAGGTTGAGCAAAATAATCTTTTCCTTGAACAACGATTGTAGATTTTCTTGTTAATTTAGAATCTTTATTGGGTGCATCAAATGCTTGAATCAATAATGATCTTGCTTCTGGTTCTATTGGTTTTTTTAAGAATTCGATATCTGTGTTTACATTTTCTATTTTTGCTTGTCCTAATTTGAATTTGTTTATTTTATCTGGATCAACAGGCACACTAATTAATCCTGATTTTTCATTAACGGAATAAACTGAACGAAATAGGTGTCTTGAAGAAATTAAAATTGTGTCTATATCTACTATTGCAAATGGATTGAACTTTCCATCAAGAGTTATTTCTTCGAGAGGTTTGCCTGTGAATTTCGAGATTTCTTCTATTGTTGCTTCTGAAAGAATCTTTTCTGAAAGTTTATCAAAAATCATATTTCCTAAAAAATCTGCAACTTTTCTTGGACCTTCAGGAAATAATTGACTTGTTGGCTTCCCATCTACTTCTTTTGGAAATGCTTCAAAGGGAATAAGTATGTGAAATCCTTTTCTCCCACTAAATTTAACTCCAAAGGATTTGATGTTGTAAAACTTTAAGGCTTCAATTAATAGGAATGTGGTAATTTGAGAGTATTCTACGTAGGCGGAATCGATGTCTAATACGCAATCCCATCCGCTTCTCAATGCATTTAATTCTTTTCTGGGCATTCCTGTGACTATCTGTAAAGGATTGCTCCAACGCTCTTCAGATACGTGGAATGAAGAAGCTCCACTTCTAGCGAATTCAAATACATCTGAGCCATATTGTAAGATATCTGGACGTTTACCAAATCCTCCATCACTATATCTTACTGCTACCTCCCTATCTTTTGCTAAATCTAAAATAGCTTTTTGAATAGGTTTACGTGCATAAAATTTTAGAAGATTCTCAAAGTCCATGGCCATGGATAAAGGATACTATGGGCTGTTTAAATAGATTTTGAGCTTAGAACGAGAGTATTAATGATTACAATTAGGGCCATGAACATGGGGTTCTTGTTTTGGAGAAAGTTCTGCTAATTCATTATTTAAAGTGTTTAACTTTTGATAACTTTCTTCAATTTCACCGTCTAATTGTGTAAGAATTTTATTTAGTTCTACTAATTGTTTGTCAACTAGTTCGCTTGATTCTTTTATGGGTTTTTCGATTACTACGTTTGATCCAATGTTAACTAGAACACTAGTATTATCTTTTAATTCTGATTTTAAGAAAATTCCTGAACCTATTGGAGTATTCATTGAGGATCCAACTTTAGTTTTTAGAATGCTTTCTAAGTTTTCTTTTAGAGATGTAAATTCGACCATTTGTTTTTCAACAGTTACTTTCTTTTGTTGTAAGTGATTGATAGCTTGCTCTAACATCTGGAATTCCATGTACTTATTTCTTAGAATTGTTTCGTCTGTCATTTTTGATTTTTTTATTTTTTAGTATTTAAGTTTTGTGTTATGGCAATAGCATTACAGGCACTGATGGTGCAATGGAGTATATCTCCGAGTTTATTTCTAAATCTTCTTCTAGAGAAGTTACAAATGAGAAATAAACTGTTTTTCCTATGTAATTCTGATTGTTCGGAATTGTCCATGTTACCGTACTTGTCCCATTATGATTTAATTGAGATTGTGCATTTGAAAAACCATAATTCGTTGAATTTGACAACATATTCTTGAATATTTGATTATACTCTAAGGGTATTTCTCTCCTATCTGGCAAAGTTAATGGAGGAACCATACTATCAGACATAAGTAAAGTATAATTTCTATATGGGTTTAACCCATCTGTTAAAAAAATATTTATTGTTGTTCCAATTTGTGCTAAATGATTTACAGTTATATTTGCTTGTGAGTTGTCTTCAATGTTCAAGAGAGTTTCTACTTGGTTGTTTGATTCATTTGATTCGTAAATTGAATTATTAGGATCTAGATTTACTTTTACCAAATAATCTTTAAATTTAGGAAATATGTGATTTATTACTGTAGTGTAATTTTCTCCAGGAGGAATATTTGCAATGTTTATTCCTGCACCAGTTCCATCTCCGAAATCAATACTCCCTTCAATGTTTTCTGCAAAAATTGTTCCTTTGTTTTCAATATTATAAACAAAAGAAAACTTTCTAGGATTTATTGGGTCTTGTTTCTTAAAAATTAAAACCGGAGACATATCAGGGGTGCCATTTACAAAAATAGTCATTGTTCCTTGGTTGTTTGATTCATTTGATTCTTGAATAATGTCTTGTGGATCCAATTCAAAATAAAAGGTGTAATATCCCCCTAAATCATAAGTGTGATTAATTAAAATGTTTAAACTTTCTCCTGCATTGATATTTCTTGAATTACTCCCATTAGGATAATCAAAGTTATATTTCCATTCAAAAGTTCCAACTTGTTCGCTTCCCAAATTTATAACAGTAATATTCGCAGTAACAGTTTCTCCAATTTCTATAAAACTAGGCAAATAAACCATATCTAAAATTGTTAAATCGGGTAAACTTTGATTTGAATAAGTTTCTAAGTTGTTGAAATTGTAATTAGGTGACGGTTCTGCAAATTTATTTAATCTTACTTCATAAACATAAATATCCGTACTGTGATTAGGCCCTAAACCGAAGAAAACACTTTCAGTACCTTGTGAATTTGAAGTTCCTTGCCAATTAAATTTATCATCCCCATTTTGAATTGTTAAGTTATTTCTTGTTGAATTCCAAAGGAATGTAGAATCTACTATTGCCCCATTAATATTTACACCCATGTTCTGGCTAGCAATTCCACCCTTATCTGAGGTAATCCAGAGTGCATCTGATCCTGCATTTGCATGATTCATCCAATGAAAGTATCCGCCTGTATTGTCTGATTGGAAATCTGCAAATCCGAAAGAATGATAGTCCCCATCATTATTCCTCACCTTCTTTGTTTTCATCCATAATTCTAAATTATCTGCTTGATCAAACTTTTCTATTGACTTTAGATATGAGGTTCCATGAAGTGCGTAGGCATAGCCATTTGTTTCTATCCAATCAGAAGTATTTATCCACATAGACGAATCAATTATTCCGTCTTCAAAATCATCTGCTAAAATAAATGAAGATTTTAAATCGCTAGTTGATTGGACTGTTTCATTTCCAAAATACAAATAAAATTTAAACTTGCCCTTTGGATCTAATCTTGGAAGTTTTACCCAAACATCTGCAGAAATATTATTACTAGTTTCTATCCAATGAGGGATTGTTTGATTTCCACTAATGGTTGTAAACCTTAAATCTTCAAAATTCTCTTGCATTGTTAATTCATGAGGAATTATTAAATGAATGGAATATTCTGAAAGATCATTTCCAGAAATTTCTTGGACTTCTATTAATCTTCTATGTTGCCAATTTGGATCCCACCAATTTGATGCTGAAACAATACTAGAAGTTAGTATAATGATAAAGAAAGAAAGAATTAAAAATTTTGAAAGTTTTTTTGTTGTGTTTTGCATTTTTTTATTTTTTAGTAGCTACTTTCTTGACGGTTTTTTTCACAACTTTTTTTACTTCTTCTTTTACTTCTTCTTTTACTTCTTCTTTTACTTCTTTTTTTTCAACCTTTGGTTTTGTAACCTTCTTAGGTTTTGAATGTAATTTTCTAACTTTTCTAGGACGTTCAGTCTTCTTTGTTTTTGGTTTTGTAGTTTTAACATCAATGTTTAATGTTTTGAAGGCAGCCACAATTTTATCATGGGAATCTCCTTTCTTGATATCTAATGTTTTGTTAAGAGGCTCTAAGTGACTTATGCTACATTTTCTTCTTCTTGTTTGCCCATCAATTAATACGAAATTAGAATCTATTTTTTCTACAACAACTGCTTTCTTTCCAGCATCTCTTCCTGCGATTTTAACACATACTCTTCCTACATCAATCATTGTTCTTCCTCTCTTGCTTTAGCGATTATTAATTTTCTTGCTGCCATTGAAGATAAAACTCCGCCATATGGCCTTTCAGGTCTTCTTTTTGACTTAGAAATTGTTTGCATCTTTGCTGATCTTGCTTGAGGTACTGCCTGTAAGGGTTTACCTGTAACACCACATACTACTCTAGATGATCTTTTTTGCTTTACAGCTACTTTTGATCTTCCACCAGGTAGACGGATTCTCTGCTTTCCTTTAGTCTTAGAATTTATTGATTTTCCTGCCATTGTGTGATTTAGTTCTAAAATTTGCTTTAAAAAGTTTTGGGTAACTAGAAGCGCTGTATTAGTGAATTTTAAGGATTTTACGGATAATTACGCTAAAGAACACTGCAGATAGAAAGTATGTCCCTAACCATCCTAATCCTGTACCAAATAAAGGAACATTTGCGCTCCAAGTAATAATATCTCCCATTTCTGAAAAAGTTGATCTTAACCATCCAAATACGATAATTAGTGGTATGAATGTAATCATTGTTGGCTTCATACTTAATTTCATGTATTGTAAATTTTTACTCATTGCTTTCTTTTGAATTTTCATGAATTTTTCTGGATTATCTCTCAGAGTTTTCATTTCTTTTTGAAGTTCTTTTAGCTCTTTTTTTAATGCCTTCATTAAATTTTGATCTGTGAAAAATTTATAGAATAAATTAATCATAACTGTTAATAGAATTGAAACTAATATCACAGCCCATGCTGCACCTAACTTCATGAATGGTTGAAATAACCAATCGAAAAAACTTTCTAATACCATCTTTTTATTTCTCCATCATCTTTCTTAATGCTGGATGCATATCCATCATATGTTGTTGTGCGATCTCTTCGTATAATTTGTAAATGATCATAACCGCTAGCAAAATACCTGTTCCATTTGCTAATGCTCCAAGTAAATCTGCGGAAGCTGCCAATACTCCGATTGCAACTCCACCCAGTATTGTTAATGAAGGAATGTATCTATTTAAAATTGCTTCTAATACTCTGGGGTCTCTTCTAAATCCTGGAATTTGTAAACCTGATGCCATCATTTTCTTTGCTTGTGCTGCTGCATCCATACCTGCTGTTTGAACCCAGAAAACTGAGAACAGAACTGCTCCGCCAACCATTAAGACCATGTAAACAATTGCATGTGCAATATCTATTCCTGCCAATGATCCAGTGATCATTCCATGAACAAGATTTGGAGGATATATCCATGCAACTAAACCTGATGAAGGAGTATTTCCTGCGAAAGTACCCAATATAGGTTTACCCCAATTTTCTAATAGTCTCGCCCACAATTGGATGTTAGCTAAAAGTGCCGCTGTTAAAATAACTGGAATGTTTGAAGTGTATAAGAAATTTAATGGCCACCTCATTCCATGACCCCTTACTCTTCCAAAAGATAATGGAATTTGAATCTTCATGGATTGCGCATAAACTGCAAACAGGAAGATAAATATTGTTGCTAAAATTGCTGCTAAAGCTAGTGCTGCACCTAAGGGATTCCTACCCATTAATGACTGGAAAAATACCCAAACTTGTCCTATTGGTGCTTGACCTGAACTAAATGCCCAACTACCGATGCTGTTAAGTGGAGAAAGTGCCCTTACAAAGATTGAACTTGATACTCCTGCAGCGATGAATAGTGAAACACCTGAACCGAATCCATATTTATTGATAACTTGGTCCATGTAAAGTACCATGAAACCTCCCAAGATTAATTGGAATACTAATGTGAATTGCATAACTAAGTATGAAGAAGTCCCTAGTAGATCTGCTGCCGGAGCTAATCCGCCTAAGAATACATAGATAAATGCTTCAAATACAATAAAGAATACAGTCATTACTTTTTGTAAACCTTGGAAAAATATTTTTCCGTCAGGGGTGGTTGTATCGATTTTTAATATGCCTGAACCGGTTAATAATTGAAGTACGATGGATGCTGTTACGATAGGTCCAATACCTAAGGACATGATGGAACCAAAACTTGCTCCAAGAATAATTGAAAGTGATTCAAATTGTGCAAGTGCGTTTTGACCTAAACCAAATAAAGGAATTATGGATAAAACAAAGAATGCAACCAGAATTAAAAGCGTCCATTTTAGTTTTACTTTGAATCCGAGTCTTTTTTCAGAAGGACCTCTTACTTCAGGAAAAATGTTTGCTACTTTTTCAAAAAATTTCATATTAACGAGACCAGTTTTCTATTTTTAACATATTCTATTCTTCAGAAGACTCGGAAGGTGTGGAAAGAACTGTTACCTTTCCTCCATTTGCTTCTATTTTTTGTTTAGCCTTTTCTGAACATGTATCTACTGTAATCTCGTATTTTAATTTTGGTGAACCTTTTCCTAAAAGTTTCTTGTAACCTAAACTTCCTAAATCTAATTTTTGATTTTCTGGAAGGTCACAAATATTAATTGATTTAACTTCAACTGTATTTTTTCTATGGAATCCTCTCTTACCAAAATATGAAAGTCCAAATTTCTTAAGAACTGTGAATTTTCTATGGTCTGCCCTCTTACCTGTACCTGCATTACCATATCCTCCACGGTTACCTGATCCTCTTCTCTTCTTTTGAGAACCTCCTCCGTGTGTTCTTTCTCCTCTGTAACGCTTTACTTTTTTTTGTCTTTTTTCAGTCATCTTAAAGCATCCTTGTTAATATATCTTTGATTTTATCTTTTCTGTATCCCACAACTCCGCCTTGTGCGAATGGAACTTTGATTCCTTTTCTTTCAAATCCTTTTACTGGAGGATTTAATTTAAAGAAACTCTTTAGTCCTGGAACATCTTTAATTTCTTTTTTGAATGAGATAAAATCTTTTGCAAAACTTGCAATATCCGATTTTGTTTTTTCTTTTAGATAATCGTCTGTTAATCTTTTGTTACCTGGAAGTTTCCCTCTTGCTTTGAATAATGCCTCACAAGTTTCTTCATCGATTTCTCCCCAAGTAGCGTCGTTCCTTATTTTTTCTAACATACCCATATGTGATGGATCATTAGGAATAACTACACAAGTGTATTTCTTGTAGAGTCTTAACTTTTCAAAGGTAGCTTTAACGTCATGCCTCATACCAGGCTTTCCCTTAATTCTAATTACTGCAATTCTTCTTTTTTCAGTCATTTTAAAGTTTTGAACCCTCCACAATTCCTAATTTTTCTATGTGGGATTCTTGAATTTTAACTTTTGATAGATTCTTTAATGCTGCAAAACACGCTTTAAGTAAATTTAATTTTGTACCTGTGTGTCCTGAAGTTTTAGAATAAATATCTTTTATTCCTGCCATTTCTAGGATTCTTGCACATTCTTTTTCAACAACTAATCCAGTACCTTGTGGAGCTGGCATTAACCTAACTTTTACTGAACCGCATTTTCCTTCTACTGCGAATGGAATTGAAGTCGGTTTAGGTTCTGCTGATTCCCATGATCCTGATCCTCTTCTTATTTTGATTAAGTTTAATTTTGCTTGTCTTGTGGATTTTTCTCTTGCAGGAACTGTTTCTCTTGCCTTACCCATCCCAATACCTACATAACCATCATCATTTCCAACAAGTGCCAATGCTGAGAAGCTAGCTTTGTTTCCTTCTTTGGTTTTCTTTTGAGTTTGTCTCCAAATACTCTTCTTTCCACCGCCGAATTTTCCTTTTGATTGCCCAATGTTTAGTAAATCTGATCTTAAACCTGGAACTAATGCATCAACTATTTCTGCTTCTAAAATAGTATAACCATTATCTAATACCTGATCAATATCTGTAATTTTGCCTGCCTTTACTTCTTTACCAAGTTTAGTTATCGGTGTCCAATTGTCTGAATTAAAATCTCTACCTCTAGAAACTCCCTTAGGCATATTGCCTTCTGCTCTTGTTTCTCTTGATTTTGATGTTGGTTTTTGTTCAGTCATTTTATTTCTTTAATTTGTTAATTATTTCTTCGTAATTTTGTTTCTTTGTTACATGTTCACCTTTTAAGCGTTCTTCTACAGGGAATACTGAAGCTTCTAGCTCTTTTCCGTGTGAAATACTTACACCTGCATCTGTAATTCCTTTTAATGCCGCGAAAATTGCTCCTGTAGTGTGTGGTTTTCTTGAACCTAAGTCTGGAACAACTTCTCTAATCTTTAATTCTTTAATTTTATTACCTGCTAAAAGTCCAGTAATGTAAGCTGTAGGAATATTCTTTAATGAACCTTTTAATCCATGAGACTTAGGTAATGTTTGTGAAGATGTTGATGATAACACTTTATCTCCGTCAGGAGTAAATTGTACTAACTGAATAACAATATTCTTTAATGATCTTCTAATTACTAGTCTTGGTCTTCCTGCTTTCAGTAAACTAAGTCTTTTTCTGTAATCAGTTCTTCCTTGTCTTTTCCTTTTGTAAGGAAGTCCATTCTTTGTTATGTTTTTCATTTTTTACCCAACTTGTGCTCCTCAATGTAAAGCCTAATGTGTCTTCTACTTCTGAAAAAACCACCTTTTGATTTTCTGTAAAGTAAACGATATACTTTTGTTTCGATTATTTCTTTTTCTTTTAAGTATCTTAGTAAGTCTCTAATTGCTCTAATCTTATTCATCCAAGCAGTTTTCTTAGGAAGTCTTGCATTGTGTGTTCCACTTCTTCTTCCTTGGCCAGATCTTCTACCCTTTCTCTTTTGTTTTAGAGTTTTTCTGAATCTTGCTTTGGAGATTCCTTTGTTTTGTTCTTTTGTAATTATTTTATCTTTAATTAATGAACGAATATCTGCTGAAGTAATTGCTTCTTTAATGCTCTTAAGTTCTGAAATGTTGAATCTAACTTTGTTCTTTCCACACTTCAATGCTTGTGCCGCAATCCTTTTTTTACTTGTTAAGTTCATTTTTTATTATTCTTTTTTCTCCAAGATTTTTTTCTTTTCTTCTTTTACTTGGGCTTCTTGTTTTTCTACAGGAGCTTTTTCTTTAGGTTTATCCTTTTCATCCTTTTTCTTTTCTGCTGCTTTTTTCTTAGATTCTTCTTTAGCTCTCTTGTCTTTTCTTTGTTGAATTCTTTGCTTGTTAGATTTCAATGAATCTTCAATTGCTTTAGTGTATGATTCAACATCTTTAATGTTTAAAATTTGAATATTATTTTTTTTACATTCTTGAATTATGATCATTCTCTTTCTCTTTCCAACGGTTGCACCAATTGAAATTGGAGTTTTGATTCCTTCTAATTCTGATAATGTATTGATTAAAATTATTTCATGTCCTTCTCTTGTTAATCCTCTTACTTCTTTAGGTGAAGAAAATCCCATTGAAGGCTGCCTCATATAACTTCTTAGTTTCTTACGAATCTTAGAGTGTTGACCCTTTGGTTGTCTCCAGTGATTCCTAAGTCTAACCATTGTATTAGCTCCTTGCTTTAGGAATGTCGGCTTCTTTGCCTTTGCTTTATTTCTTAAATCTAGTAATTCTTTCATTTTTTATCGCTCGGTTTTAATGTAATGTAGCACCCATCTTGGAAAGTACGCCTATCTCTCTTCTTGATGAAAGTTGCTTTTTCAATGTTTGCTGCAGTTTGACCTGCATTTTCAATCTCAGAGGATTTTATTGTGATGTCTTCTCCTTTGATTTGCACATCTACTCCTGAAACTATTGTTGCTTTTCTAGGGATTTTTTCTCCTAAAAAGTTTGTTACTACGACTTCTGACCCTTCTTTCTTTACAGTCATAGGGAAGTGACCTGAACAAATTTTCAGTTCATATGTAAATCCCTCAGTTACACCTAGTAATTGATTTTGAATATGTGCTTTAAGTGTATTTAATACTCTTGTGAATTTTCTTTTTGTTGATCTTGAAGATACAATAAGCATATTACCTTTTTGTTCTAACTGTACTAATGGATTGAAAAAATCTCGTGAATTTTCTCCTGCAGGACCTTTCAAAGTTAACACTGATTCTTGAAGAGTTGCTGTAACTCCTTCTGGAAGGTTTATTGTGTGACTTATTCCGGTATCTTTTTGTTCTGCCATTGTTAGTAAATATATGCGATTAATCTTCCTCCGACTTTTTGTTCTTTTGCTTGTTCATGAAGCATTAATCCTTTTGAAGTTGAAATTAACATGTGTCCAAAACCTTTAGCTGGAAGATATCTTTTTTCAAATTTTTCAAAGTTTTCTAATTTAACTGGGAATCTTGGTTTAATTACTCCGCATTTGTTTAATGTTCCAATTAAATTTACTACGATTTTTCCGCCTTTCTTATCGTCAATTACTTCTTGATCTCCGATGTAACCGTTTTCTTGCATGATAGTTAATACTTTTAATACTACCTTGGAGACAGGTCCAACTATGCATTCTGCCTTTCCTGCTTTTGAAGCAAGATATATTGTGTTCAACACGTTAGCTAATGGGTCATTTAACATTTTTTTCCTCAAGAGTATTTTTTAAATCCTATTTTTATTGCGATATCTCTAAAACACTTTCTGCAAAGTTTTAGATTGTATTTTTGAATATGTCCGGATTTTGAACCACACCTTCTACACTTTTTCAAATTCTTCCCACAAGTACGTAACTTTGGTGAATTGTGTTTTTTATATTTTAACAGCTTAGCAGGTTTTGCTTTAAGTTGTTTAAACATTTTAGTGTAACTTTTTGTAGTCATATTGTTTTAACCCCATATTTTGTTTTCATAAATGAAATTGCATTTTCTTTTGTAATTTTATGAGCTTTAGGTACACTTTTTTTATGTGATGCCCTTCTCTTAATTCTAAATCCTTTTCTTTGCAGAGTAACTGCCAATTCTAAACCAGTTATTCCAATTTCTGGATCATATTCAATTCCAGGAATATCTAAATATTCATGAATTCCAAATGAAAAGTTTCCATGATCATCAAAAGAAGATTCTTTTAATTCTTTTTTCTTTGCATCTAATAATTGTTTTAATAATTCTGCAGCCTTTTTTCCTCTAACTGTAACTCTACATCCCAATTCTAAGCCTGGACGAACACCCCATGTAGGAATTCTTCTTGAAGACTTAGTAGTTACTGATTTCATTCCTGAAATTTTATTCAATAACTTTAGAGATTTTTCTAATTTTGGTCCAGGTCCGCCTGTACCACAGTTTAAAGAAACTTTCTCTACTGAGATTTCTCTCATTACGTTTTCCTTAACAGCTTCTGCCATTATAAGTCTCCTCCGACTACATATGCATATTCTTTTGCTGTTTCAATTGATTCTTTTCCAATTTTAACTATGATTTTTTGAACTGTTGAAAGATTTACTCTGTCTAAAATTTCATCTACAACTGCATTGTGCCCCATATGTTTACCTGCTGTTAGGAATACTTTCGCACCTTTTTCAAGTTTAAAATGTGAAGTAACTTTATTTTTGTCTAGTACTACTGAATCTCCAACTTTGTAACCTGCATCTTTATCTAAAATTATGTTTTTACCTGCAAATAGATTTAATTGAGTTCTACCTTTGGAAAGCATTGTTTTACCAATAATTCTTGAAGGTCTTTGGGCTGCTTTTGTTTGTTTCTTAAATTCAAATTTACCTAATTGATTGTAAATTACTAAATAGGATTCTTTTAATGCCGGGAATGAAATTTCATCTAAGAATCCGATTGGAAATCTATGATCCTTTACTGTATCGGCATTAACCAATACGTCTCCAGTACTAAGTATTTTTTTAGTTTCTCTTGATGTTTTTACTATTTGTAAAATATCTCTTAATGCAACTACTAAGGATACTGATTCTTCTTTCTTATGTGTTCCAGGTGATTGACAAACTAAATACTTTGTTGCCTTTCTTCCAAGAGGCATTCTCTTTGATGTTGCCATTCTTTTTTGATGAGTCATTTTTTATTTTCCTCGGTTAATGAATTTAATTTTAATTTTCTTTTGTTATCTTCAAGATTTAACTCTTCGATTAGTAGGTTTGATGAATTCATTGGGTGAAATGATTTTGAACCATCTCGCTTCATTGTGAATAATGAATCAATTTTTACCTTTGATGTTTTTATATCAACGGAATCGATTTTTCCTGTTTTTCCGCTGTATTGTCCTCTCATCACTTTTACCTTATCTCCAGATCTTAATCTGAAGGACCTTATCCCATATTTTTGGATTAGTGCCTTGGATAAATGTGCATTTAGGAATTTACCACGTAAATGAATAGGTGCATTCGCTATGTATTTCCTTTGCTTTCTTCTATTCTTACTTGATTTCCAAAGTGGTGAAAAAAATTGTTTCATTTTATAATATAATTCTCGCTATTTTTGATATTCTTGGCCATCTGTCTGCCGCTTCTTTTGATATAGGTCCTTTAAAAATAGTACCTTTTGGTGTTCCTTTTTCATCTTTAAGCACTACCGCCGCGTTACTTTCAAAACATATATGGGTTCCATCTGGTCTTCTATATGGTTTTTTTTGACGAACTATAATTGCTGGAACTACTTGTTTTCTCATTGCAGGGGTCCCTTTGATAACTGATGCCAATACTAAATCTCCAACTTGGGCTTCAGGTTTACGACCTTTAACACCTTTTGTACCTTTTACTGAAATAATTCTAAGAACTTTAGCTCCTGAATTGTCGCAAGTAGGTACTTTTGCCCTATGTGGTAAACACCTACTCATACTCGCAGATAATGCTTTCATTGTGTAATGACCTCCATAGCTACAAAGTTTTTTGTTTTGGAAATAGGTCTTGTTTCAATAATCTTTAACATATCTCCCTTTGCTAATTTGAAATCTTCTGGAACATGTACTTTGATTCTTGTTTTTCTTTTTTGGAATCTTTCGTATTTAGAAACGTATACTTTTCTATCGAACTCTATTGTTGTTGTTTTATGGAAAACATCAGAGATAACTCTACCTACAAAGGTTCTTCCATGTGTTCTGATTTTTGTGTTTTGTTTCATTTTATATTTTGATTTTTTTCTTCAGGCGTTCTTCAGGTCTTCCTTGAAGAATTTCTCCTTCAATTATGAATGTTTTCCCTTGAATTTTTGTTTTTATTGTTACTTGTTTTTTTATGAGTTTCTTTGTTTCTCCGTTTTCTGTTTCAAGCGTGAACAGATTTTTTGTTTCGTTGACAATTTTTCCTTTCAATCCGAGTTGTGAAGGATTGTTTGCAGAGATAATCTCCACAACCTTGCCAATGAATTCCGTTCTTGGAATGTTTTTTGCCTTTGTTTGCATATTTATTCTATGGATTCCCTTGCAAAGCCCATTTTTTCAAGCTCTTCTTTTGCTCTTCTCTTGTGTTCTCCTTGGAGTTCAACATTAGTCCCTTTTACGGTCCCACCACAAGCGAGCTTGGTTTTAAGCTTTTTTGCAACATCTTTGATGTTTATTGACTTTGGATCTAAACCCAGTATGACTGTGATTATTTTTCCGAACTTCCTTTTTTCAAGTTTTACCTTGATTCGTTGTTCACCTTTGGCGATATTATCCCAAACGTCTAATTCCTTTGGAAGTCCTGTTATTGGATCTCTCTCAATCATTATGCTTTCTTCTCGACCTCCTTTGTTTTTTGCGAGCTTGATTTTTTAACTACTTTTTTTACTACCCTTTTTACAACTTTTTTTTCTTTAACTTCAGTTGCAGGTGCATTTTCTTTTTGTGTTATGTAAGTATTAATTCTTGCTATTGCTTTTCTTGTTGCTTTGATTAATCCAGGATTTTCTGGAGGTGTTCCACTAGCTCTTTGCATGTTTAATTTCATTAATTCTTTCTTTAGTTCAGATCCTTTTTTCCCTAATTGTTCAAGATTTAATTGAGCAAGTTCTTTCTTTTTGATTAACATTTTACTCTACCTTTTCTCCTTTAATTTCTTCTTTAGGAGCTTCTTCTTTAGGAGCTTCTTCTTTAGGAGCTTCTTCTTTAGGAGCTTCTTCTTTAGGAGCTTCTTCTTTAGGAGCTTCTTTTGCTACTTTCTTAACAACTTTCTTTGTTGTTTTATCTTCCTTAACTTCGATTACATCTACACCTTCAACTTCTGAAACTTCAACAGTTTTTTCTGCATTTAACTCTTTGAAATCTGTTTCTTCTAATTGAGGTTCAAGATATTCTGGTTTAATGGCTAGCATTTCTTTTTCTAACATAATGTCTGAAGTAAGTATACTAACTGCAATACCTACAGTTCCCATTTTGTTTGTAAAGTTTAATGATTTCTTAAGAACTTTTGATTGGTTGATATCTCCAGATTTTTTTAAGTACCCTGCAGAGAATCTCCATGATCTAGCTCTTGTACTAGGAATTTTACCTGATAATATAATTTCTGCACCTATTGCTCCTGCATCCATGATGTTCTGTAATAATTTGTATCCAATTGACTTGAATCTCTTTTGGCCAAATCTTTCTAAGCTTGAAGCTACTCTGTCAGCAACATAATCTACATCCAACATTGGTGCCTCTAGCTCTCCAATTTCTAATTGAGGATTTTCTAATTTGTATTTATTTTTTAATAATGCTGTTAATTTTTTGATATTTTCTCCCTTCTTACCCACTACAATTCCTGGCCTGGTAGTATAAACAATTACATTTTCCCCTAAAGGCGTTCTTCTTATTTCAATGTGTGAAAAACCAGTTCTAGCAAAAATTCTACCTATCTGCTCTTGGATTTGGAATTCCTTCAATTTTTGATTTATGAATTGTCTTTCTATCATTTTTTATTTTCCTCAGTTTTTTGTTCAACTACTTTCTTTACAACTTTCTTTACAACTTTTTTTGTTGTAGGAATTGTTGTTTCTTTTTGAACTTGTTTTTGTTCTGGTTTTTGTTCTTCTTTTTGTTCTGGTTTTTTTGTTTGTTTTTTTTGCTTTACTATTTCTTCAGCATGAATTTCAACGTGAGATCGTTTTGTTTTTCTTCTAATTTGTCTTCCTTGACGCATCGGTCTTGAAGCCATGTTAGGCAGTATTTGTGAAATTACTAGTGAACTGGTTTCTAGTCCTTTTTCTTGTGCATTTTTTTCAACTGAATTTAATAAATCTAATATTTCCTTTGATGCTTTTACTGGATATCTTCCTGCAGCCATTTTTCCTTTCTTGTGTGCAATTTTATGTAAATGTCTTGTGAAAGGTATTGCGGATTTTAATTTGATTACTTTCTTTAGGTAGTCTTTTGCAGCCGAAAGCTTCTTGCCTCTAATGAAATTGCTTATTACAATTGCGTGCTTGGTCGAAATAGATAAATTCCTTCCAATTACCTTTGCGCTATGTGGGTTTGCTTTCATTTTAATTATTTAGCCTTTGAAGCTGATGATGTACTAGATTTAGTAGCACCGACACCTGCTGAACCATGAGTAACTCTTCTTCTTGAAGGAGATAACTCTCCGAAAAATAGTCCAATCATTTCCTCCACTATAATTACTTCTGTGAAATCTTTTCCGTTGTGAATACCAATTGTTAGTCCAACCATTTCAGGCATAACTATCATTGTTCTACTGTGTGTTTTAATTTGCTTCTTTCTAGTTCCTTGATTTGCAGCCCTTACTTTTTTCATAAGAGGTCCTACATCACTCATTAAATCTCTCATTAATGATCTTCTTTTTCTTGAAGTTAAAATTCCAGCAAACTTCTTTACGTCCATTTGCTTTAATTCTTCTAATGTTTTTCCTTTGTATTTGAATATTTCGTCTACCATTTTAGTTAGTTCCTCTTACCTGTTCTTCTTGCTTTAATCTTACCTACATTTCTACCTGGAGGTGCAAATCTCGGAGCCGTAAGTGGTTTACCTGCATGACGTCCACGACCTGAACCGAATGGATGGTCTACAGCATTCATTGCTACACCTGAAGTTCTAGGATAAAGTTTTCCTTTAGCTTTCATTGCGTGAAATTTATTTCCTGCTTTTACAAAAGGTTTTTCTTTCTTTCCTCCACCAGCAATTCTTCCAATTGTTGCTCTGCATTCAGGATTGAATAATTTTTGTTTTCTTGAAGGCATAATAACTAATACACCTTTTTCTGTGATTGTACTAAGTTTAGCCGTTGCTCCGGATGCTCTTACTAATGAACCTCCGCCTGCAGGCTTTGTTTCAATATTATAAATTTGAGTTCCTTCTGGAATGTTCCTTAATGCTAGAGTGCTTCCCAAAGTAGGTTCTGCTTTTGCACCAGTATTAACTCTGTCTCCAACCTTCATACCAAGTGGTGCGAAAATGTAATTGTATTCTCCATTGTCGTATTTGATAATTGCAATTGGCGCGGTATGTCCTGCACAGTGTGTTAAATCTTTAACAACTCCGCTCATTGAACCTTCTTGTTCTATTTCATCATATCTTCTGTGATTGATTGCAATGTTCCATCTATGTGAATGTGCCTTGTAGGTGGAAGTTCCTCTTCCCCTTCTCTGTGAAATAATTCTTTTTCCCATCTTATAACATTCCCATTTCTGTTGCCACGTCTATTGCAGGAGTATCTAATGAAAGTTTTACATAAGCTTTCTTTTTTCCTGTTGGCATAATTGTTGTATTTACTGCTTCAACTTTTACTTTGAATATTTTTTCAATTGAATCTTTGATTTCTTTTTTAGTTGCATCTTTAGCTACAGTGAAAACTAATTTGTTTTCTGATTCCATTAATCTTACTGCCTTTTCTGTAGGCTTAGGATATTTTACTATGCTGTATGGATCTCTCATTGTTTAACTTCCTTTATTGCTTTTGTAACTTTTTTTACAACTTTCTTAACTGTTTTCTTTGTAACTTTTTTTACAACTTTCTTAACTGTTTTCTTTGTAACTTTTTTTGAAATTGATTTGTAAAATAAATTTTCTTTTTCCATTATATTAATTGCTTCTTGTGTGAACAGAGTTAATCTTCCAGGATTTCCTCCAGGTGCAAGAACCATTACGTTTAGATTATTTACAGTACAGATATCTACACCAAGTAAATTTGATGTTGCATCAAATAAATGACATTGTTTTGAAACAACGAATAGTGGCCCTCTTTTGGTCCTGTATTTTCTATTTCTCATTGTTCCTCTTCCTGCTCTTATTTTTCTTTTTGAAACTCTTTTCATTTCTTCTGATAAATTTAAATTTGTAAGTAATGCTGCAACATCTTTTGTTTTTGAGATTGCTTCTGCTTTTGTATCGATTACTGAGATTAATTCTGAAAATCTGTGCCCTCTTGCCTTTACGATATCTGGAATTATTGTTGAAGAGATTGCTGAACGAATTGCTAATCTTCTTTCAGTTTTGTTTATTTTTTGCGAAAAGTCTTTTGCTGCTTTTGCTGGATGCGCTCTTCTTCCGGATACAGTTCCAGGTGCAAAAGCTCCAACGTATGCAAATTGTGTTCCTCTCTTCCATAAGAACTTTCTAGGGACACGAGAAATACCTCTTCCATATGAAGATTTAATTTTTTTACGTCTTCTGGAAAGTTCTGCTGCTGCTCTAATTCCTGCTCCAACAAAAGCTCCTGCTCTTTGACGTAAATTTCCTTCAATTACTTCATTTGCTTTTTTGATAATATCTGGACGGATTGATTCAGTAAACTGTTTAGGTAAATTGATTGAAGATCCTTTTTTTCCATCTATTCCATAAACGTCTGCTTTCATTTTACTGTTTGCTCTCCGTACTTATTTTTACAATTTCGAATGATTGTGGTTTTTTTGTTTTTCTCATTGGTACAGTCATTAATACTGGCCTATTAGCTGCCCCAGGAACTGAACCTTTAATTAATACTGCTTCTCCTTTTATGTTTCCATAATGTTTGATTCCGCCTTTTTGATTTACATCTTCTGCTTTAACGGATTTTAATACTAGTCTGTTATATTCAGTTCTTTGGTGGTAACCCATTTTTCCTGCATGAGCTAATTGTCCTGCCATAACTCTCTTTGGAGTCCATGCTCCTAAAGCTCCAGGACCTCTTTTGGTCTTTTCGGATTTATGTTGTCTAATCTTAACCCCATATCTCTTAACTGGACCTTGGAAACCTTTTCCTTTGCTTACTGAGTGAACATCAATTAATTGTCCATCATCGAAAACTTCTGAAAATGAAATTGTATCTTTTGCTAATAACTCTTGGGCTTTGGTTACTTTTTCTGCTAGATCTTTTCCGCCAATACTCATTTCAAAAACATGAGGAGTTTTATTTCCTGTAGGTGTTTCTTGAGGTTGAGTATGTACTGAAAATCTTACGTCGGTAAATTCTCCATCTTTAGGAACCTCTGCAGATTTTCCAATTTTGATAGATTTGTGAACTTTTTTAGCAAAAATTTCAGCAACGATTTTTTTGCAAATAATAGTTTTTTTGTAAAAACGAATAGAAACTGGTTTGATTTGAGGACAATCAATAATTGTCACAGGAATTGTAATTATTTGTGATTTGGTCATAGAATTTGGATTATTATCTCTTACTTGAACATGAGTCATTCCTGCTTTGTATCCTAAAAAGCCTAAAGGCTTACTTTCGTTGGAAGCTCCGTAGTTTCTAACTCTCGCTACGATGTTCTTAGCTCTTTTTCTAGGCCAGAACTGTTTACTTCCTCTCCTTGGATTATTATCTACTTTTCCCATTTTGTATATTTTGTTTGTTTACGGTTTTTAACCTTTGCTATATTTGATTATGTTTTTTTGTTTTTTTGAGATTACTCTCTCTAGAATCAGCGACTATATATTAGGCTTACATGGTCATTTCGGACTATCCTTTCGGACATAACGGTTTTTTATTTCAGTAGGGAATCATTTTGTCGAGTTTTGGGTATTTAAACTTTACTAATTAAAGAAAGGCTTATAAATCTCTTTAATTTAAAAAATAAGGACAAAAAGGAGGTTATTTTAATGACAAGGTCTATTTTACCCTTAGCGGCAATGGAAAAACTATTGAAACAGGCAGGTGCCCCTAGAGTGAGCGAAGAAGCAAAAGAAGCATTAAAAGATATTTTAGAGGCATATTCTCAGGAATTGGGAAAAAAGGCAGTTAAATTTTCAGCACATTCTGGAAGAAAAACAATCAAGGCATCAGATGTTAGGTTAGCAAGTAATCACTAACCGTAACTTTTTTAAATAAGTAATGTCTAGAAAATATATATTATATATATCTAATTAAAATGACTCACAAAAAACCGACCAGAAAATATCCTAATTATCTTAATGGACAAGAATGTAAAATAAATGGTGAATGGAAATTAGTTGATGTTAATGCAAGAGGCATTGATAAATTACTTAGAGGATTCCAACCAAAAAGATCCTTAGAACCAGAATATGCAAACATAGGATTTACGAGAACTGGATTTAAAAATTTAGAAGAAAGCCTATTGGTTGAATATGCTGAATCTTTGAAATGTAGAGCTTATGATTTGTTAAACTTTGTTTATGGCGGAGACTTTTGTATGCATGATGGCAATTATCCAACTAAGGCTGTAGAGACATTATACGATGCGGGATTAATTACAGATAGTAACGAAGTGAAATATTAGTTTCCCTTCATTTTCTTTGTAACATTTATCTTTTCTTCACATTTTTCACATTCAAATTGTAAAGCTTTTGCATAAGTTTTCTTTCCAGTTTCTTCATTGACTATTCCTACTGACTTTCTTTTGTAAGGAATTTCAATTTCTCCTTCATGGACGCAACTTGGACAGGTATAAATTATACATGCATTAAGGCTTTCTTCATGTTCTATCTTTTCTTCTGTGAATTTACATGCCGGACAAAGATATTCTTTTGACCTTATTTTTGGTCTTCCAGTTTTAGGATCTCTTGGTTTTCCCATAAGTTCTTTTTTACATTCTGGACATTCTTTTTTGAATACCCATGCTTTTGTCTTTCCCTTTCCTTTAGATCTGATTGTAAAATAGATACATTCATCCATGGATTTTGGTTTTTTTATTGTCAATTTATTGTTCACCCCATATTTTATTATTAGCGCTCCCTCCGGGATTTGAACCCGAGTTCTTGCCGTGAGAGGGCAAAGTGATAGACCGGACTACACTAAAGGAGCCTAACTTAATTTTAGTTTTTTTCTTTTTTTAAGTTTAGCCCTGCCAGGATTTGAACCTGGGTCCCGAGGCCCAGAACCTCATGTGCTAGACCACTACACTACAGGGCTTTGTTAATTGACTAAGTAGTTTATTTTTAATTCTTGTTATTAGTAAACTTTAATAATGGATCTTCTTGAATTAGATTATGGAAAACATTAGTTTTGAAGATTGGATGAAACTGGATTTAAGAGTTGGAAAAATCTTAGAAGCAGAATTACATCCAGATGCAGATAAGCTTTATGTAATCAAGGTAGACATTGGAGAAGAGACTCCACGAACAATTGTTTCTGGTTTAAGGGACCATTATGAACTTGAAGCATTAATAGGTAAAAAAATAATTGTTTTTGCAAATCTAAAACCTGCTAAACTTAGAGGAATTGAAAGTGAAGGAATGTTACTTGCTGCAGGAAAAGATGATAAATGTGTTTTGTTAGATTTAGAAAGCGATATTGAAGTCGGGTCTAAAGTTACTTAATCTGTTTCATCATTTAACATTAATGAAAAACCAATTACTTTATTTTTTCTTACTATAAAATCTACGCCAATTTCATTATACCTAAGTACTCTGATTATTAGTGCTGAATCTTTTTTGATTGGCATGAATAGAGTATCATCTGGAATTCCAAACTTTTGATATAATTCTGCTTTGGAGTATAACTTAGCAGTTTCACCCACTAATTGTTCGTTAAAGGAATTTCTTACTGTGATTGTTCTAACGATTCCGTTATCTAATAAGATAATTATTCCTGCTGAATCTAGACCTAAAGATGTTGAATATTCCCAACTTGAAACTCCTGCAGAAAAGTCAGTTTGAAGATCAGGATTTCCTAAGTTTTCTAAAAGTTTTTTAGTCCTATCTCCTACTGATACACCTAATACTGAAATGTTATTTGCGTTAAATGATTCTAATGCAAAAATATCTATTTCTGTTACTTCATACTTATCCAAAACTCCTTCAGTCTTAGATTGAATACTATTGAAAATAGAAAAAACTGAAAAAATTAAAGCCAGCAGTATTAGTGTTACTGCTACCTTGTTCTTTTCCTTTCTTATTTTTTTTGAAAACTTTTTTGTTATTTTTTTCATTTTTGAAAGTGAGCCCGAACGGATTTGAACCGTCGACCTCTCGATTATCAGTCGAGTGCTCCAACCAGACTAAGCTACGGGCTCTTAGCAATTAATAAGTTTTGAATCGATTTATAAGATTTTCTAGCATCCATCTAATGGTTAAAAATGCGTCCCGGGAAGGATTTGAACCTTCGACCTCACGGTTAACAGCCGTGTGCTCTAACCACTGAGCTACCGAGACAATACTAAAAGATTCAAATTAGTTTGTTTAAAAGATTTTCCACAAGTCTTATATCTTTTCTAAATGGTTAAATAATCGTGATAGGGATGATATTTGGTGGAATTTTTGGAATAGTTCCTGAAAATCTAGGAAGTTTTCAAATTTTATTTGGATTTTTACTTTTGGTATTTGGGTTGATTATTACTTCTTCAAAAAGATTATTATCTTGAAAGAATAAACCAGATACCCAAGATAATGATTACTATTGCTAAAAGGGTAAATACAACATTTCTTGCTGCATCTTCTTTTGAAAAAAATTCTTCAAAAAAACCTAGTTCTTGAGTGGCTTCTTCTTTGATGGGTTCATCAATGAAAACTGTTTCTTCTTTTTCTTCAGGTTTGCAACAACAAGATTTTTCTCCAGTGCAGTATCTTAATCCTTTATTGGATTCTCCAGGTTCACAAATCTTAACATTTGGATTTGTAGGAACTTCCCTACAATATGATGTTGCAAATCCTTCTTCTTTGCAAATGTCATTACACGTTTTTTTATTGCAATCAGGAAAACAGAGAAATGATTCTCCAGGTTCACAAACTCCATCCCCACAAATAAATTCATCTTCTTCTTTTGCTTCTTCAATTGTTAATTCTGCAGGAGTTAATGTATCTCCTAAAATTATAATAAATGAATAATCTTTTAGTGATTGATAATCTGGATATTCTCTTAAAATTACTCCTGCCATCCTTCTATCTGTTGGACTTGTCCCAGTAATTATCAAGTTATTCCCATCTACTTTTACAATTGCTTGATTTTCTTCATATGGCCATTCCTCACAAGAATATCCAAACACAGATTCCAAATAACTGCTACCACAATATGGGCCAATATAAATTTTAGGAAGTGCATCACTAATCTCTCCATCAATTACTGTGTTGATTTCTAACTCATTGTGTTTTTGCAATCCCAACACTATGTCTGTTGCTGCAGCAGTATCTCCCCCTACAGCTTCTTCCGCCAATACAAGGTGATAGTATTGATCTACACCTTCTAATGTTTCTGAAATTGATTTTTCTGCTGAAACTAATTGAGAAACTAGAAGGACTGCCAAAAATAAGATTATGATTTTTTTCATTTTAAAATGTTTTAAAGATCATCTGCCCTTTTAGATTTTTTTCAAGATATTCCTTAGCCTTTTTTGTTGAGTCTCCAGTTGTAAGGAATAATGTTTGTTTTTTTTGATTCTGTCCTTTTTGATGTGCAATCATTAAATCTTGATCATTGATTTTCTTTTTATTTTTTGCACAAACAAATAATTCTATTGGACCTAGTTGTGATGAAATTTTTATTATGAAATTAGATTCTGAATTCTTCCTTATTACCTCTTTTTCTAAGACTTGTATTTGTTTTTCTAAAAAGAATTCTTCTACTTTTTTGGAAAATTCATCTTCTTTTGATTGCTTTGGTTTTATTTCTTCTACAATTGGTTTGATTTCTTCTACAATTGGTTTGATTTCTTCTATCTTTGGTTTTATTTCTTCTATCTTTGGTTTTATTTCTTCTATAATTGGTTTTATTTCTTCTATCTTTGGTTTTATTTCTGTTTGTATTGTTCTTTGAGGTTCTTGGATTTTAGGTTGCTCTTGAACATGAGTAATTGCTGGCTCCAGATACCATCTCCATGCCTGTTCTCCTTCTTGGTTTACGGGGATTGAAAAATCTTGAAGATTTGCCAAAGCCACTCTCCCTACAGGATCAACTTCAAACGATTTTAAAAATTTCTTTTCCTTTAGTAAATCATATGCATTTTTTTCTGCATTTGGAAGATGATCGTAAAGAATAGATAATTTTTCCTCTTGCCCAGGAAGATAATATAATTTAGATCCCCCTATTTTTGCATAACTTAATTTTATTCTTTTAGACTGAATTAACTCACTGAGTACTGCCCCAATAAAATAAGATTCCCTACCCACTCCTTGGGAAATTTTTGCCGGGAAAGATGGACCCGCTCTAGATAAAAATTGAAAAACTTCTTCTTTAAGAGAGATTGAGGGTTTTGACCGGGCAATCTCTTTAGGTTTAGATTGTGCATTACCACCTGTAGAACTTAATTCGAACATAAATTAATCTTGAAATATAAGTATTTAAGTTTTATTAGCTTCTAACCAGTTTATGGCTTTTTCCAAGCAATTTCATAATAAGTTACATCGTCCTCATTGTCTACTATCGCCATAAGAAGCTTTTTTCTTGTTGAATGAGATACTCTGTTTTTTGCAGAAAAATCGTGCCAGGTCAATGTATTTGATTCATGCACTGGAAAAACCACCCATTTTGCATGATCTTCTCCTGGCTTTATCCCTTTATCGTATACTCTGAAATCTGCACCAAATTTAAGGGCAGTTTTTACAATATATCCTCTTGATCTCAAATCTTTGAATACTAAATATCTGATCCAGAAGTTTTTATCTATTTTTCTTGCCTTTTTTAGAAATTCGTCTGAAGTTAATTCTTTGTTTGTTGTTGAGAAAATGATTAATTTATTGCATTCTAATAAGTACAATGCTTCCTGAAGAGAATACTTAAATTTTCCTCGATTTATTTCTCCCATTCTAGATTTATCATATAGTGTTCTTGAAATAGGATTATCTTCTACGGTAATTCCTTCTTCTGCGAATATACCTTCTAATTTGCTTTTTACCATACTCTCTTTAAAAAAGAACTATTTATAAAAGCGTTTGGGTAATTGGATTTATGGTAAAAATGAATGTAACTTTTTTGGGAACCTCTTCAATGACTCCTACTAAGACTAGAGGACAGAGCGGAATTTATGTAGACTGCGGTAAAGAAAAAATACTTTTAGATTGTGGAGAAAATATTCAAAGACAGATGAGAATTATAGGAATCTCCCCCCCTAAAACAACTAGAATATTTATATCTCACTGGCATGGAGATCATGTTTTTGGTTTGCCAGGGTTATTAGAAAATATAGCTAAAAATGCATTTGAGAAAAAGATAGAAATTTATGGTAATGCCGAAGTAAAAAAAAGATTGAATCAATTAGTAAAAGCCTTTGATTTGAATCATAAACTAAAAATTAATTTTAATCTTATTGAAAAAAATGGAATTTTCTTGAAAACTGATGATTATGAGTTTGGTGCATATCTATTGAAACATGGAACTCCTTGCCTAGGATACTACATCAAAGAAAAAGATAGAATCTGTGTAGATAAGGCTAAAATGAAAAAAGTGGGACTACCTAGTGGCCCAATTATTAGAAAAATAAAAAGTAAAAAAGACGTTACTTTCAAAGGTAAAAAAATTAAATGGAAGGATGTTACATATCTTAAGGAAGGTAAAAAGATCGCAGTACTTTTAGACACCGGCATTTGTAGAAGTGCCATAAGTTTAGCAAAGAATTCTGATTTACTTATCTGTGAATCCACATATTTGGATGAACGAAAGGAAAATGCAATTAAGTATAATCATCTAACCTCTGGACAATGTGGGGAAATTGCAACTAAATCTGGAAGTAAAAAAGTTATAATTACGCATTTTAGTCAAAGATATGAAAAAGAAGATATTGCTAAAATGAAAAAAGAAGTTAAGAAAGAGTTCAAAGGCAAAGTAGATGCTGCTGAAGATTTTATGATAGTAGAAGTTTAATTTTTCTTTATTGTTTTGTAAGTATTAAAAATAAATAACTGTGTCCACGCTGCAACACTGAAAAGTATTAATGAAGTTGTAGCTGAAATAATATTTCCCAAGATTAAATTTTCTGAAACTGGAATTATCGCTATTGAATAAAATATTATGAAATTTATTGCTGCTATTAGTAATGCTGCAAGTAATACTTTTACTTTTGATTTTTTGAAAAATTTAAATGCAGAGATTAAGGACTTTGTTGAAGATTTCTTGTCTATAAATAAAATTGCTTCCCTATAAAATATAGTTAGAGCTATAACTGCAAAAATGATGATTGGAAGGATTGTTGCTAGTCTTAAGTAATTTGACTCTAAAAGAGAATAAATAATTAATGACAATGTAAATGTTAAAAGGAACACTAAGAATGCTAAAACCTTTAGAAGAACTACTTTCCAATAAAATTTCTTTGAATCTTTGTAAGATTTGATTAAATTTAAATTTTTGTTATTTATTGCATCAAGTATCATGGTAAGCTTGAAAGATTTTAATCTAGCTCCAATGAAAAAGGCAGCCAAAGCAAAGACTATTAGTGAGCCTAAAACTTGACCAAAATTAGCAATAACAATTGATTGTAGTTCTGATTGTGAAACTGAAAGAATTCCATTATATGATGCAAAAAGATTCATTAAAAAAATAGTAATTATGATGAATATCAAATCTGGAACAATTAATTTAAATTTAAATTGTTTAAAACTATTTTTTATATCTTTTTTGAAAATCTTAATCACCTTTTTCTTCTTCTACTTTTTTAGGTTCTGGTTTTTTCATCTTATCTTTAAGATTTAATTTGTTGAAAAGTTCTTTGTATCTGTTTCTGATAGTTACCTCTGTAACTCCTGCTACATCTGCAACTTCTCTTTGTGTTCTTTTTTCATCATTTGTTAATGCTGCAACATAAAGTGATGCTGCTGCAATTCCAGTTGGACCTCTTCCCGATGTTAGATCTGCTTTTTCAGCCATTTCTAAAATTTCTACAGACTTTGATTGTGTTTCTGCTGAAAGTTTTAGTGCTGATGCAAATCTTGGAATGTAATCTACGGGATTTGAAGGAAGAATTCTAATTCCTAATTCTCTTGTTACAAATCTGTAAGTTCTACCCACTTCTTTCTTTTCAATTCCTGAAGCTTCACTTAGTTCATCTAATGTTCTTGGAATTTCATGACGCCTACATGCAGCATATAATGCCCCTGCAACTACTGACTCCATTGAACGTCCCCTTACTAAGCCTCTTTGAACTGCAAGCGTATAAATTTTAGCTGCCTCTTCTTCAACTGCCCCTGGAAGTTTTAGAAAAGATGCTACTCTCTTTAATTCTGCTAATGCTAATTTAAGGTTTCTTTCAATTGCCGTAGAAATTCTGTGTTGCCACTTTCTAAGCCTCATGAACTTATTCATACCTTTTCCTTGTAATTGAAAAATATCTCCTTTTTGACCAATGTCTGTTCCAAGACCACGATCATAACGAGTGTAAGTCATTGGAGCTCCAGTTCTTCTTCTACTCTGCTGAGTATTTTCGAATTCTCTCCATTCTTGGCCGAAATCAACCATTCTTTCTTCTAAAACTAAGCCACAGTCTTTACAAACTAATTCTCCTCTGTCCTTATCAGCAATTAGAGTTGTAGATTTGCATTCAGGACACGCTTTTGGTTTTTTTGCCATTGTTTAACTCCCACAAACACTTAAAAAAAAGATTTGAGATTTTTATGTAATAAATTATAATAACGTTTATATATGATTAAAATAAGTTATATATAAATCTTTCTATTTTAAAATTAAAACTACTTTATAGCTCAAATGAAGCTAGTTTAAAATTAGTTAACAAGAATTGAATTAATTACGCCTTCTTGACCAGGCCTTGATACAACACGTGCATTGCCCTTTGAAGTTTTGATTATTGTACCCTTTGTTAAAATATTTCTTCTAACGAAGTTACGGTTAGCAGGATTTTCAAGAACTTGATCAATCTTTACTTTTGAGTACTTCTTTGATTTAGGATCAAATAGATTTGTAAACTCATCTGTAATTGTGATGTTCTTTGTGCTTCCGCCTCTTCCTTTGATAACCTTTGTTAATCTAGCACCTATTCTTGAGAATGTAGGAAGTCTTGCTAATTCTTTTAACTTCTTAGTCCTATATGGAACATATCTTCCACCTGTAGGTTTTCTCTTTGAACGTGCTTGTGCATTTGCCATGTGATGATTTGATTTTTTGAGGCTTTTAAAATGTTTGCATTTTGGATTCCACAAGATTTAAATACTCAACTCGAGGAAATTCATTTATTGTAAAATCAAGGAGGCTACCAATATGGAAGCAAGCAGACCTTTAGATTCTTTAAACGAGAGCAGAGGAAAAAGAGTAATAATTGAACTGAAAAACGGAAAACAATTCGTTGGAGTGCTAAAAGCATTTGATATTCATATAAATACAGTTTTAGAAGAAGTAGATGAAATGGAAAATGGAGAAATTAAAAGAAAATTAGGAGATGTTTTCATTAGAGGAGACACAATTATCTTAATATCACCGCAATAAAATGTCAAAAGGAACCGCAGCTAAAGGACTGAAGAGAAATAAGGGTAGACTTCACATCAGATGTAGAAGGTGCGGTAAGGCCGCTTACCATAAGATCAAATCAGTTTGTAGTAGTTGTGGTTATGGGAACAGTGCCAAGTTAAGAAGATATAACTGGAATAAAAAATCTGTAACCAAAGTTAGAATTGCTGCTAAGATAAATAAGCATAGAGGCAAAAGAAAGACTAATACTTTCAAGCTTGCTTAATTATACTTTTGTGGGAGTGCCGGAGTGGTCAAACGGGCTGGGCTTAGGACCCAGTGGCTTAGTGCCTACTAAGGTTCGAACCCTTACTCCCACACTTTAATTTTTATCAATTATTTTCTGGAATAATATTTTATAGAATTTAGAAATGTTTAATGTTAAGACTATTAGAAGAATTAATATTAATTTTGGAATGTAAATGTATGTTGCCACATACTCTTGTGTAATTGCTATTGCCATGAATGAAAGAATTAATACGGTGTTGATGAAAAGTGGAAGGTATAATGGAATGAATTTGTAAAATTTCATTATTGAAAGTTTTAATGTTCTTTTTATTGCCTGAGTTATTTTTTGATTGTCTAGTGTTGCATAATAAATTGTTAGAAAGTATAATGCAAAGAAAATTGTTGTTAATAACTTACTTACACTTAATTGAAAACCTTCTGTGTAAAAGTTTTGTAGATTTTCTGGAGTTAATGATCCTAAATAATTGACGGTTCCAATTACTATGATTGAAGGAACTGCTAGTTTGATTAAATAATGTTTAATGGATTTAATTTTCTTTGTTTTGATATTGCTCCAGAATAATGCTTGGAAGAGTATCCAGATTAAAACTAAAATTATTGGAACAATTATAGTTGCAAATAGTAATGCTTCGCTTGTTAGTGCATTTAATGAATCAATTAATGTTGTTGAAGTTGCAATTGAGGCAGGATCTGCTACGTTTATAGTGTTTAGTGTTTCTTCTATAATTGGTTGAAACTCTTTAATTTTTTGAAGGTAATTTGATAGCTTCCCCTTTACAAAAATTAAGAAAAATAATGAAGAAAAGAATAGTGCTAATTGTGCAACTGCTAAAACTGCAAATTTTTCTTTATATTTTTTCCAAGAAGATTTAATTAGATTCATGTTAGGGGGTGTTTGCTAGACTATCTCCCCATCGCCTATACCAATCTGCTAATTCCATTCTGAATTGAAGTATCAGTGCTGCATTTGCTATTGGACTGTTGATTAAATCTGAATAAGTTTTTGCAACTAAATTCCAATTATTATTTGCTTTTTCTTGAACGATTAAAGTTCTTGCTTTTGTTATTTCTTCTTCTGTTAAGTATCCTAAATGAATTCCTAAATTGTTTGCATACGCCGCCATGTCTGAAATGGTTTTATCTGATAAATCTGCTAATTCTTCACCTATCTTTCCCCAATCTTCTTGACCAGTAGCATACTCTGTTACTATGCTCTTTGCTGAAGGCAGATGTAACCAACAAGAACCTAAATTTCTTCCTTGCTTACCTTCTTTTTCCCAACATTCTCCTACTCTTGTCCATTCTTTTTCTTCCCCTGGCGCTACCCCTGAACAAACTCTAACTATTCCTGTTTCTAATAATCCTGAGGAAAATCCTCCTGCTGCAATTCTTCCAACATTTGTTAAATGGTTTGCTCCTGCTGCACTAAATCTTGAACCTGAAGGATTACATTGTTCTGCCGTTTGTATTCCTCCTTCTGTTGCTTCCATCTGCGCTAATCTATTTGCTGCGTATTCCATTGCAAAACCTGAAGAAGTTTTTCCAAAACCACACTCTTCTCTTAATCCATAACTCGGACTGTTGTAAGCTACACAAACTTGGTTATATCCCTCTGGTGCAACAAAGTTTCTTGTTTCTGAATCAAATGCATCTGCTGGAAGTCTTTTGTTTTGTAGTATTGGAATTACTGGAAGTCTTTGTGACTCTACTCCAGATTGTTTTAGATATACTGAAAATGTGATTGGTTCATTTGCTCCTGCGTAAATTCTGTAATATACTTGATATTCTGCCCTTGGTCTATCTGGAATATCTGTGTAAGGTACTTTGTCTAATATTGCTGTGAATTGTGGAGGAGATTCTGGCCTTAGTAATTGTTCGGTGAATGAACCCATTCCTGGCATCTTTCCAAAGATTGCAGATTTACATATTTCTCCACCTACTTCTGGTAAAGAACCTCCTGAAAATTGTGCGAATGTGTTTTTAGCATAACCTTGAGTGAAATATTTTAAACCGTTTACTGCTTGATCCATACTTGCATCAAAGTCTGTATATTCTGAACCTTCATCTTCATCTCCCCTTACTTTTTCAATTACACTTCTTAGCAATCCATCTTTAAGATTGAAAATTGCTGTTGCTTCTTTCCATAAAATATCACAGATATAATAACTCCTGATTAAATCACATACGCCTACGGATTCTCCATCTACTAATGACCTCTTTAAACAATCATTATATTCTAATAAAACTGTTCTTAGATTTTGTAATCCTGCGTAAATTCCAGTAATGCAAATAGGCATTATTACTTGTCCCCCTTTTGGACCTATATCTGTTCCAGGTATTCCGAAGTTGTGGAGACAGAGGATTGAACTTCCTATTATTCCTGTTTGAACCACATTATCGTCCTTTACTCTCCAGTTTCCTCCAAGATCGCATCTTGATGCAGGACAAAGAACTGGGTCACAAGCATTGAATAATAATCTACATTCATTTGGACTGTAATAATTAATACATGATGGGCCCATTGGAACTGGATCGTTTGTAATTTTATAGGCTTTATTGGATGTTGCACATCTTACTAAATCACTTCCTCTTGATTTTGCTTTGTTTATTTGACCAATACAACCTTCTACTTTCTTTAAATCTGTTGCAAGTTTGTTGTTTCTATTTTTTTCTGCATCTTTTATTACGTCTCTTAATTCTCCGTCCATCCATTCAGTTTCGTCTGCTTTGATTACTTCATTCGGATTTAATCTTGAGAATATATTTACAGTGTTAACTCTTCCCCCTGTAGAGTATTCTACTTCTGCGTAATGTACTGAATCAATTGTTATTCTATGTACCTTTCCATCATTTGGACCATCTCTGTAAAAAGTAACTTGGGGGTTGTGAGGTAAAGAATATTCGAATGGTTCTTCAGATAAAGTGTATTGGTCTGTTCCAAAGTCTACTAATGATTCTGTCCCTGGATCATTGACGTCGAAGTAAATGTTTTTTCCTGTTGGTGATGTGTAGATGAACGTGCTGTTTGTTATTTTGTTTAGACTATCTTGTGGAGTTTGAATTCCTGAGGCATTTAAATCTGCTAACTCTTGAGATTTGATTTGTTGTTGTTCAGTTGGATCTAAATCTCCGAACCTTACTACGTCGCCCAGATAGACTTTATCAAAGTTTGAACGGTACTGAAGATTCTTTGCGGATTCTATTTGTGTGATGTAATCTTTCTGACCTTGATGGGAAGTTATTAAAGTATCTACCCTTTGAGATCTGTTTGAAACTAAATCTCTACGAAGTTTTTGTGTTTCTGTAGAATTTAATTCTGATTCTTTTCTTCCATTCAGTAAATCTTTTAGATCTGTTCTATCCTGTGTTGCCCTTAATGATGCAAGATATTCTTTTTGTGCAGATTCATCTTGAGGGTTCTGTTCTGCTCTTTTTTGGAGATATGCTAGATTGGATAATTCTTCTTTGTTGTTGTCAGTTACCTCGAACTCCCCTAATTCAGCTTCGTATTTTGAACCATCTGCATATTTGTATGCGTCTTCTGTGTTTTTGAGGATTGTATGATATTCTGATTCTTTTTCGAATACACATTCATCCAAAGTTAATCCTAAATCCCTACATTCATCTCCATGTTGTGTCCAAAATTCATCTGCTGCTACTTGTTTTGCTCTTCCACCTTTTGGAGAGAAAATTGCTTTTAAGAAATTTAGAGATGCAATTGCTGCATAAACTCCAAAACAGAATTTTTTCCAAGAATCATGTATCTTCCCAACTTTTTCTAATGTTTTGTCTAATTTTATAATTAGTTTTTCTGTTTTGTTTATTTCTTCTTCAATTGTTTCTGAAAATAAAGGTAGACCTATTGCTCTTTTTTCAATAGGTAAATGCATGTTAAATCTTGCTGCACTAAATGCTCTTTCTGTGTTTGGACTTACTACTATGTGTGCTTCTTTGTGTAGTTCTATGCTGTCTAAGTATATTTTTCTAGTAGTTGAGGAACTATCGTTTCCAATTGTTAATGAAACTCCGTTTGAATTTGATATAGGAATTGTTTTTGTTATTTTTCTGTTGTTGGGCGTAGCTGAAAGAATTATTGAATCTTCTCGGATATCTTCAATTTCCCAATAACTATTTTCTATACTGAAAAGATTTGGATCTATTGCTTCTCCTTCTCCCAAAGTTAATTCTTTTAGAGAATTGTTTTGAGGTGTTTCGATTCTGATATATGCTTTTGATGTTTTTGCAGATAGCCCGTAACTAGTTAATGTTGATCCTTGAATTACTATTGAAACAGATGTGCCGTCTTGTTCTATGAATTCAACCTGTGCAACCATTCTCTTTTCTTTTGGAGAGTTTAGAAGAGTATTAAGGAATGATATTGCGGATTTAATTTTGGAAGGATATATACCTAATGCGATTGTCTTTTGTCTTCTTTCTGGTTCATAACTATTGTAAATTTGTAATAGTGTTTCATATTCTCTTACTGCTGCCGGAAGGTCTTTTATTTTGGTGTGTTGGATTAATGCTTTTTGATATTGTGCTTGAAAATCTCCTATTGAAGTATTTTGACCATTATATTCAAATGCCCTATTTTGTCCTGCTAATGTTGAAACAACTGATCCAAATTGTTGTGCTGCTAAATTATATTTTTCTAAAGAAGTTCCTTTAGGAATATGTGTTAAATTTGTTTGAGAAAGATTTCCCAGGATATTTATTGATTGGTTAAATATAGTTTGATTAAAATCTTTATCTTGTGGTTTGACTGTTTGTCTTGGGAATTTTGCAAATTTACGATTTCCATCTGGACCTCTAAAGTAAGCTACAACTTCCTCTTGTTTAATATCTATTTTTTCTAGAATTATATTTGAACCATGATAGGCTGCCTCCCCTGGAGAAATGGTATGTCCTTCTGGAACCCCACCTCTAATTACTAAAATGTCTAAAGTGTCTCCTGCATTTTTGATATCTTTAAGATAAATGTCGAACTTATCGAATACTTGTCCGGGCATGTACATTCTATCTCTTCTTAATGTTCTTGATTTTCTTCCTTCTTTAATTTTTAATCCTTGCGCGATAGGATTCAGGTTATCATCATAAACATTTAATGTAACTGAATCACTGCCGATTTCTTCTGCTTGAATGTAAATGTCTAAGTAACGATTATCTTCTTTTGTAGTGCCCCATTCATCTGAATTTTGCTGCCTCAATACTAACTTTGTTGGACTTGCACCCATGCCTGAAGAAACATCGAATAACACTCTTGCTTCTACTTCCAAGGTTATTTCATCTGGAACATCTGCCTCTTTTGGAATCCTCATTATAGGCACTGCTAAGTATCCCATGTTTGAATAAGAAATTTGTCCGCCCCTTGGAGGAATATAAGCAATTCTTCCAACCTTAACCGGTGTTTCTGGAGGATTAGTAATTACATTATAAGATAATATATCTACGTCTCTTATTCTAGGAATTGTTACTGTTGGATTTGTAGGAATTCCAGACAATACTGCATAAACTACTACTCCTTGATCTTCTAAAAGTCCTGCACGAATTACATCTGGTTGATATTGTGCAATATTAATTATGATGTCTTCTCCAATAATGTCTTGTCCTGTTGGAGGTTCTGTGAATCTTCTTTCTAATTCTTGATTAATTGAATCTGTTTGTTTTGAAGTATCTGCATCTATTACTTTTGCAGTAACTGCTATTGGAAGAGTAATTACTAAGAATGTCATGAAGATTGCTAAAATTCTTAGTTTTTTTAATTTCATTCGAAAGTCGGCCTCATAATATTTTGTTCTGACTCTTTTGTTGAAAATGCTTTATTCATTTCTTCTAGGGTAGTTGGAGTTTTTCCCCTTGTGGTATAGATAGTTATTTTGTTTGAAGTTGCTAAAACTCTTCCATCTGCAAACCATTCGAAGGAACTTCCACCTGCAACTACTGAATCTAGTTTCATTTCTGGCATTGTTTGTTTAACACAATTTCTTTCAGTCATCCCTAACATCCCGCCCATTCCTCTCTTTGGAACCTCTGAACAAATTTCCATTTCTCTTTCATCAAATGTAAATCCTTGCACAGTATCTACCATTAGTGTTGAAGAAACTTTGTAGTTTCCAGGCAATAGTTTTAATGGTTCATTTGAAGGATAATAATAGCTAGTAGCATATCCTCTTTCTGAATTTTCAAATTGGAACAGTATCTTTTCTGTATCGTAGGGTGTTCTCAATCCACTGTCTGATTTAACCAATATTTGAACAGGAAGATAATTATAGGGTTCTAAAGAAATCGCAAATATTCCTTCCCCGTTTGTATCTACTGTTTCTGTCTGTGAATGATATCCTTGTTTTGAAGCTGTTAATTGTCCACCCATACATTGAGGGAATAAAGTTGTTAGAGAGTAACCTGCTCCTTCTAATCGAGTTTTACCCATATCACAATTTGTAAATGTGCATTGATATGAAATGTCTACTTCTTTTAGTGGAACTTTTGAGCCAGATGATAAAAGCTCTGAAGCAACTATCTTGATTTTAGTATCTGCTCTTGAACATATTTCAGATTCTCCTTCAAATTGAGGAACTGATACTTTGTTTGTTTTTGGTTGATTGTTATCAATTACACCCATTACTGCAAATTGGAAAGTGTTGTCTCCTTCTGTTAATGAGATTAAAACTGGAAATTTAATGTCATATACAAAATGGTAATCATTTAAACAAAATAGTGGAAGTAGAAATTTAGCTGCTTCATTTTCTGAGGTGAATGGATCTCCCATTAATATCTCTGAGTTCTCTCCAATGATATCTATCATAATTGGCCAATTTCTAGAGAAAAGAAAATTAATTGAAGTGTCCCTTGCCGATTTCTTTAGTGCATCTTCGACTAATAATGCATCATTTTTATTTCTTAATTTGTAATCTGTACCTTCTATTTTAATTGTCGGAATATTTAATTCCATGATTGATTTTAAATCTTGTATAACTCTTGATTTTAACCATGTTCTTGGAGTACATTCAAAATCTACACCTGAATAAGGGATTTCATCATAAACTGCCATCAGTTCTAATGTGAAATTTTCTATAAATGCTGAATTACTTTCATGTTCAAATAATTCTAATGCTCTTCTGTAATTATTCCCTAAATTAGAATTTATATCAAATTTGAATTTGGTAAATGATTGCGAAACTTGCTTATATTCTACATCTAAATTCATTAAAACATCTACATTTACGGTTTCATCATTAATTTTTATTTTGAATACGGGATTTGTGTTTGTTACTTGATAACCCTCCATCCTAAATTGAGTATAATCATTGATGCAGGTTAATGTTTCTTGAATTGCAAATTCTTCTAATTCTTTTTCCATTTCATTTTTTGAAGGAACTTGAGTTTTTTCAATTCCATTTGGTGAAAGATAAGACCAATAGGGCACTGTTAATCCTCCATCTCCAAATAGATCTAATGAATTTGAAAGCATGTTATAGGGTGCCGGAGGAAATTTATCTAATGGCTGTGAAATGTACCCTCCTTGTAACCCCAATAAAGAAATTCCTGTTTCTATTGAATCTTTCATGCAAGATTGAGTATATTGTTTTAGATTTTTGATTTGTTCTGTTGTGGGTTCTTCAATTAATGTTTTTTTTCCTATTGCATCTAATATTTCTGTTTTAAAATAAACAAATGTTATTACTGTGCTAAGCATAACTATCCCTAAAATTACAAATGTGGTTGCCTGCCCTTTTTTTGAAATCATTTTAGAAGAACTATTTTTGATCCTCCTAATTTTTTTACCTTTAGAACTTTGTTTTTTTCTAAGGAGGCTATTAAATCAGAAACCGTTGTGTTTTTTATGTCAAAGTGTTTAGCAATCATGCTAAAATTAACTAGGCCTTTTCTTTTGATGAACGAGATTAATTCTTTCTCTGTAGGAAACACTCTTTTAAACCTCTTTATTATTAAATAAGGATGAAAACTCCTTTGTTTAGTTTTCAAAGCTTTTTAATAGGTTTATTTATAAATATGAATATATAAAGGTTTCTGAAAAATGAGCCCAGCAGGAATTGCACCTGCGATCTACGCCAAGTCAAGGCGACGTCATAGCTACTAGACCATGGGCTCTTGAAAAATAATAAGCCACCGAAGGGACTTGAACCCTCAACCTGCGCTTTACAAGAGCGCTGCTCTACCATTGAGCCACGGTGGCGTATAATCTACATTATCTGCCGATTAATTGTTTTAAAAAGATTTCTAACTAGAACTATTTGTTTTGTCTACGCTTACGCTTTTCTTTGTTCATCCTTTTACGTTGCCATTTCCAACGCATTTGATGCTTTTTTTTCCATCTTTTGGAGCTTCTTTTCATGTGTATCTAAGTCTCAGATTTTGGCTTTTAAAGGTTTTGGTAGGGTTTTATGAAGGATTTAGTTTTTATAGGAGTTTAACTGAGTAAAATTATGAATTTAATCTTCTTAGGAATTATTTTGCTGCTATTATTAATATTTATTCAATCAACAATTATTTGGATGAAAAATAAAGAGTTGAAGGTTCTTGAAGAAGTCCATAAAGAATTATTATTTTCCCATAGATCAAAAGTAGTAAAACATGGAAAATCATTTGAACAATTATTTCCTTACATGTCTTCTTACCCATATGATCCTCAAAACTTTAGATTTCTTGGATCACCTATAGATGGAATTAGTTTTGAAAAAGATGAACTAGTATTTATAGAATTCAAAACGGGAAAATCTCAATTAAGTGAGAAACAAAAAAAAATACGTGACTTAATTAATTCTAAAAAAGTCAAGTGGAAAGAAATAAGAGAAAAATGAAGAATTACTTCTTCATTAATAATCCCCAAAGACCAAGTACTACCAATAATATTCCAATAACTTTTTGCATCATGGGTGTAGGTCTTGCGAATAATAAAATTATTCCTGCCACACCAACAATTAAAATTGATAGGTACATCGCAGCTAAGTCGTGATCCTTGCTAGTTCTTTTTGGAACTGCAGTTATTCTTTTTAGAGACGGAGAAGCCTTTCTTCTTACTACTTTTCTTGCTCTAGAAACTGTTGCTCTTTTTCTAACAGGTTTTCTTACTGCTCTTCTTGTAGCTACTTTTCTTACTGCTCTCTTAACAGTTTTTCTTCTTACTACTTTTCTTACTGCTCTCTTAACAGTTTTTCTTCTTACAGTAGATCTTCTTACAGAAGTTTTTCTTGCTACCTTTCGAGCAGTCGTCCTTCTGGCTGTGGATCCTCTAGTAGAAGTTTTTCTTGCGGTTTTTCTTTTTACAGCCATTTGATTTCACCTCTTATATTTATGAATGTAATAATTTAAGTTACTATACTTACTATATAAATGTTTTTTATTCGTTTAAGTGGTTACTATAATAAGAAAAAGCGCCTCGACCGGGATTCGAACCCGGGTCCCCGGCTCGAAAAGCCGGAATGATAGACCGGACTACACTATCGAGGCACGTTGTTTAATTTTCTCTTATTTCTTTTAAAAAAGTTTGGATTTGTTCTTTTTTATGAAAAATGTGGACCCGCGGTGATTTGAACACCGGATCTCCAGCTTGCTTAGAGCCTTCTTCTTCTAAATCGAAAAAGTGTCATATAAGACTGGCGCTTTGAGCCAGGCTAAGCTACGGGTCCTGATGGATATTGAGTGTTTGTGCTCTTTAAAAAAGTTTTTCTGAAAAGCTTATAACTAAAGAATAGCTCAAAAGCACTATGATAATAGGAGTAGTGGGGAAACCCAATGTTGGAAAGAGTACATTTTTCAAAGCATCTACTCTCGCAGAAGTAGAAATCGCTAATTATCCTTTCGCTACAATCAAAGCTAATTCTGGAATTGGCCATGTAAAAGTAACTTGTGTAGATAAAGAATTTAAAAAACAGTGTAATCCTCGAACTGGTTTTTGTTTAGACCATAATAGATTTCTTGCTGTCGAATTAATTGATGTTGCAGGATTAGTTCCAGGAGCACATGAAGGTAAAGGATTGGGAAATGCTTTCCTAGATGACTTAAGACCTGCAGACGCATTATTGCATGTAATTGATGCTAGTGGAGGAACTAATGAAAAAGGTGAAACTGTTGATGTGGGAACCCATGATCCATCTAACGATGTTAAATTTTTAGAAAAAGAATTAGATATGTGGTATCTTGGAATTCTAAAAAGAGATTGGAATAAAATGACGAGAGTTATGCAACAAGAAAAAGCCAATACCGTTAAGGCAATTGCCAAAAGATTATCTGGATTGAGAGTTCTAGAGGTGCATGTAGAAGATGCATTAAAAGAAAATAATTTGGGAGAAACTGCCCCTGCAAAATGGAGTGAAGAAGAAATTTTTGTGTTTGCTAGAAGTTTGAGAAGAATGACTAAGCCCATTGTTATTGTTGCAAATAAAATTGATATTCCTAAAGGTAGAGAAAATTACAAAAAGCTTAGAGCAGATTATCCTAACTTAATTGTAATTCCTTGTGCTGCAGATGCAGAGTTAGCATTAAGAGAAGCTGCAAAAAAAGAATTAATTAAATATGTTCCTGGAGAAAAAGACTTTGAAATTATTGGAGAGTTAGGAGATAAACAGAAACAAGGATTAGAATTTATTAAAACAACAATTTTAGAACAGTTTGCTGAAGGAACAGGTGTACAAGCAGCAGTGAATTCGGCAGTATTTGGTTTGTTAGATTATATCCACATTTATCCTGGAGGAATGAATAACCTTACAGATAAAGACGGCAACGTCCTACCTGATTGTTTCTTGATGAAAAATGGATCCACTGCATTAGATTTTGCATTTAAAATACACTCAGACATAGGGGAAGGGTTTGTTAAGGCGATGGATGTTAAACGGAAGGTCCCTGTTGGTAAGGAACATCTGCTAACAAATGGAGACGTAATAGAAATTATGTCCTCTAAATAAATAAAACTTAGATAAGATATTTACATTACTATGAAAGAAATAACACTTCAACTCAATGGCTTGGAAATGCTAGAATTTAAACCTACTACAGGTATTGCAAAAATTAAAGTTTCTTATTCTATTAATGGTGAAAAAATTATAGAAACAGGAAATTTTGACTTAACTAGAAAATGTGAATCTTTGGCAACCAGTATTATTAATTATGTTAAATCTAAAGGTGAACAAGAAGTTGATGAGGATAATTTATTAGATACCCTATTTATCAAAAAGTTTGTTAATCTTGAAAAAGTAGAAGAAAAATTATTTAGCTATTTTTCTAAACTTTGTGAAAATTATAGATTTATGAGGCTTGGAAAAAGTCAAAAAGATTATATGAAATTGTATGATGCAATTAAGATAAGTAGAATAATGTTTTGATTAAAAATGATTTGTTTAGGAATTGAAAGTACTGCGCACACAATTGGAGTAGGCATTGTTAGTAAAAAAAACGTTCTTGTAAATTTAAGGGAAGCTTATACTACTGAGTCTGGAGGGATAATCCCCATGGATGCAGCAAACCACCATAAAGATGTTAAAGACGATTTAATCAAAAGAGCGATTGAAGAATTTGAAAAATTAGGCAAGGGAAAAATTGATTTGGTTTCTTATTCTAGAGGTCCAGGAATTGGCCCATGTTTACAAGTTGGAAAAAATACAGCAGCAGAACTTGCTAAAAGTTTGGACGTTCCTTTTATTGGAATTAATCATTGTGTTTCTCATTTATCTGTGGGGAGCTTAGTTACACCTGTTAAGGATCCTGTAATGTTATATGCTTCTGGAGCAAATACTCAGGTTATTGCTTATGAGGGTGGAAAGTATAGGGTGTTTGGAGAAACATTAGACCAAGGAATTGGAAACTTTTTAGACTCATTTGCAAGACATGTTGGTTTAGGATTTCCTGGTGGTCCGAAAATAGAAAAACTTGCTAAAGATTATACTGGAGACTACATAGAACTCCCATATAGTGTTAAGGGAATGGACATTTCTTTATCTGGATTACTAACTAATTTGAAAAATAAACATGATTCAGAGAAGTTTACTCTTGAAGGACTTTCTTATTCATTACAAGAAACTGCATTTGCAATGTTGATAGAAGTTGCTGAACGAGCTATGGCTCATTGTGATAAAAACGAACTATTGTTAGGTGGAGGAGTTGCCTGTAATGCTAGATTGCAAGAGATGGCAGGAAAAATGTGCAAGGAACGAGGTGCCAAGTGTTTTGTTCCTCAGAAGAGTTTACTTATAGATAATGGTGCAATGATTGCTTACCAAGGAATTTTAGAATATGAATCAGGAACAAGAGAGAAAAAAGTAGACATTAGACCTTATGAAAGAACTGACGATGTTTTAGTTAATTGGAAAAATTAAATTAATCTTTCTATTGTATATTTTGTAGGGATCCCAGAAGTTCCCAAGGTTCCATGAATTTTGAAATTATCTAATTGGGCTTCAAAAAAAGGATGATCTTCTGTTAAGTTATTTTTAGTCTTCTTTGCTAATTTAATTAAAAAATTATTTAATTGTGAATTTGACCCATATTCTAGGTTGGTTATTAATCTTTCATTATTTCTTACTATTCTTATTTTTAAACTAGGACCATCACAGATGATCTTTGAAATTAATTGATCATGAAATAATGGATCTATTAAACCAAAATTAATTATGTGTTTGATTAAAAAATATCTCATCTTAGAAGGACTTAAATCTGCAACATCTACTTTGTGTTTTTTTGCTTGTTTTTCCATTAATTTAGTAAATTTATTTTTGTTTGAAAGTAAGGATTCTTTTTTGATAATTCTTGGTTTTAATGCATTTAAAACTTTAATTTCTCCCTTACTTAATTCTGTTTCTTCAATAATGAAAAACATCCCATTCTTTGTTCCTGCCGCCATTACTTCGTCAGTTATGCTTGAAGTGATTAATGGTGTTTTTTCAGTAGGTATTTGAATTATTTTTTCTTCTTGTTTATTTTGAAATAGGGGTAATGTTTCTGGTTCTAAATCTGGAAGACCTAATGGAATCCTTTCTGGAGAAGATTCAGTTAAATCTACTAATCTATCTATTTCTGTAGAAATTAATTCCTCTGGAGATATGGAAGGTTCTAATTCCGGTAAGGGAATATCTAAATCTAGAAATGTAGACTCTAAATCATTATTAGAAAAAACTAGTGCATCTTCAGGTAAATCTCTTTTAATTTTATGTCTGGATTTTTTTGAGTGTGCTTTAATTAATTCCCTTGTAAATGTCTTAAGTAAATGGATATTTTTACCTGCCAGAGGGTGTTGAATATTAAATAGAATTTTGCTTGTTTCATCATTTAATTTTTCTAATTCTTTATTATAGATAAATGCTATTTCTTTTGTTGCCATTATTCCAATTCCGCTTTAGGAAGAGGTTTGGGCCCCATATTTGAAGGATTAAAACCTACTGAAGTTTTATCCCTTACATATTTTTCAATTAGGAGCAATCCCCTTGCAATTGTTTTATTTTGATCTATTAAGCTTTCAATTTTATGAGCCATAGGAGTTTCATCTAAATGTTCTGATTGTTCAATGTTTTTTGCTGCTTCCTCGAACAAGGAAAGCATTCTATCCATCCTTCTAGTCATCTTATTAACAGATTCTAAAAGTTCTAAAGATACTTTTTCTAGAGAAAGATTATGTTTGATTAACTCATCAATCAATGGTTCCGATGGTGACTCTTTTTTTCTTGGCATTTTTACCTCTTTTAACCTAGTTTAGATTATTACTTATAAACTTTATAAAATTATGGGTTAAATTTGAGACCTAAGCTTTTCCGCTGTTGTTTTAGAAACTAAGTCCATTAATTCCACATCTTTAAATTTCTCTTGTAGACTAATTTGTTTGTCTTCTTTGAATTGATAACTCATGATTAATTTTGTAGGCTGTTTTTCACCTATTTTCTTGAAACCTAAATTAATAAAGAATTTTTCTAATGGCTTCTGAATAGTGATTTCTACTGTTTTGCAATTTTTAGATTTAGCATAATTAATACAATCTTCCATTAATTCTGCCAAATCTCTTTCTGTAGTATATTCAGATACTACTAAGTTTCTTATTTTTGCAAATTTATTTTTGAAAACTAAGGTATGTGCATAAACATTTAATTTTCTATCTTTTTCTAAAATAAAATGTTCTTCTGAAAGAATTTCTGAAGAATGCCCTTTTTCTAAATAATCCGAAATATCTTTTAGTTTATCTTCTTTTTTTATTACAGAATATTTCTTAAGAAATCTGGTCACTCTCCCAATATCTTCTTTTTTTAATTTATTTGACATATTAAAATGAAGTAGTTAGAATATAAAAAATTTAGGACTACATTCCCATTCCGGGCATGCCTCCGGGAGGCATCGAAGGACGTGAGGATTCACCGCTTGCAATTACATCATCAATCCTAAGTATTAATTCTGTAACTTCTGAAGCGGATTTAACTGCTTGAGTTTTGATTCTTAACGGTTCTAAAACTCCTGCCTCCCATGAATCCATTACTTTTCCGGTGAATACATTTATTCCTGCAAATTTTTCATTTTTATCATGACTTGACTTTAATGAAGTCAATACATCAATAGGATCTAATCCAGCATTTTCTGCTAGAGTCCTAGGAATTACTTCCAATGCTTCTGCAAAGGCATTAACTGCCAGTTGTTCTCTTCCAGATAAAGTATTAGCATAATCTTTCAATTGTTTAGAAAGTTCTACTTCTGGCGCTCCTGCACCTGCAACAACTTTCCCATCTTCAATTGCAGAGATTACGTCTCCAATAGCATCTACTACTGCACGCTCAACTTCTGCAACTACATGTTCAGTTCCGCCCCTAACAAGAATTGTTACGGCTTTAGGATTCTTACATTCTTTAATGTAAGTCATTTGTTCATCGCCAACTTTTAGTTCTTCAACGATTCCAGAATATCCTATTACTTCTGGAGTGATTGTTTCAATATTATTTACAATTGATGCACCTGTTGCTCTTGCTAAGTTTTCCATGTCGGATTTCTTAACTCTTCTTGCCGCATAAATTCCTTCTTTAGCTAAGTAATATTGTGCAAGGTCATCAATTCCTTTTTGACAGAAGACTGCGTTTGCCCCAGATTCTTTTATCTTTTCTGTCATTTTTTTAATCATTGTTTCTTCTTGTTTTAGGAATGCGTCCATTTGGTCAGGAGAAGTGATTTGAATTTTAGCATCAGTTTCTGTGCTTTTTACTTCGATAGCTGTGTCTAGAAGTAAAATGTTTACTTTTTCTAAACTCTTGGGCATCGAAGAATGAACTCTTTCCTTATCAATTACAATTCCTTTGATTAATTCTGAATCTTCAATTCCAGAACCCACTTTCTTTTCTACTTTGATATCTTTAGAATTAATTTTTTTATTTTCTTCTACTTGAGTTACTGCATCAACTACTATTTTGGAAAGTAATTCTTTAGAAGATTCTGCACCTTTTCCAGTCATTGCAGTATTTGCGATTTTGATAAGTAATTCTTTATCTTGAGAAGTTATTGGTTCAGCCATAGCATTTAAAATTTTTTGAGATTTTTCTGCTGCTAATCTGTATCCCTTTGAGATAACTGTAGGGTGAATATTCTTATCAATTAATGCTTCTGCATTTTTTAAAAATTCTCCTGCAAGTACTACTGCTGTAGTTGTTCCATCTCCAACTTCTTCTTCCTGAGTTTTTGCAACTTCTACAATCATTTTTGCTGCAGGATGCTCGATTTGCATTTCTTTTAGAATGGTTACACCGTCATTAGTTACTATTACATCGCCCATAGAATCTACAAGCATTTTATCCATTCCTTTTGGACCTAAAGTTGTACGTACTGTTTCTGCTACAATTTTAGCTGCTAGAATATTATTTCTTTGTGCGTCTCTTCCTACGGTTCTTGAATGTCCTTCTGGAAGTATGTATATTGGTTGGTTTGGATTATTTTGAGTCATTTTTTGTTCTAGAACCTCTTTTATTCGTTAATTTGAATACTAGGGCTTATTTAGGCTCACTTTTAAGTCTTTTGATTGATTGTGTGGATAACTCCAAGAAGTTGATTAAATGAATCTATTTCAAAATCTGCCTTGCCCTTGTATGAGCTATCTGAGAAAATATCTCCATATTTTGCATGTACGGAGATCATTCCAAATTCATTTGCACCTTTAATATCTCTTTCTGGCCAATCACCTACGTGAATTGCTTCTTCCTTGGTAAGATTTAGTCTTTTTAGTGCTTCTGTGAATGGTTCAGGAGAAGGTTTTTTCTTTCCAGTGTCTGTTACTGTAACTACTGCATCAAAAAATTCTGTTACTCCTACAGAATCTAATCTCCTATATGCCTTTAAAATTGGTGCATCGGTTACAATTGCTAATTTTAACCCTGTGGCTTTCAATTTTGTTAATGTATCTATAACTTCAGGGTAAGGTTTCAGTAATCCTGCCTTTGTAGTCCTATAGGAATTGATTGCTGCTGCTAAGATTTTAGGATGATATTGTTTAACGCCATTTAGAAAATTAGAAATTACTAATGGCCCTTCAAAATCTTTATTATATTCTTGTTTTAATTTGCTAAAAGCCTCTTCTTTATCCAAATCTAGCCCTGCATCAAACATTGCGGTTAATGCTGCTTTGATGGCTTCATCTTTAGGAGTGAATAAATCTAATAGAGTCATATCTAAATCAAATAACACTGCCTTAATTTTATTTTCTGCCATTATATAGAACTCGGAGACTAGAGTTTTTAACTTTTTACCTAATCAAGGTAACCACGTTTTGTCTGATTTTAGCTTATCTGGCAGATACTTATCCATAACATAATTTAATCCCCACTTTGCAAGTGCTTGCTGTTCTGCACGTTGACCTGATTTAACTTGTTGCTGTATTGCTTTTTGCCACGACTTATGTTGTTTTACAAAGGGATCATTTTTCAGTGCATCCTTTGCTCTTTTAACATCAATATCTTTTAATGGATGAGTAGGAAGTTTATAGTCTATAATATCCTGGGGAGTGATTCCTATGAATCTTGCTTTAGGTACACAGAAAAATTCATTTAGATGTGCTGCGTTTCCTGATCCCACCTTTAAGGTTCTATAAATATTGAAAAATGCATACATATCTCCATCGCAGAATGCATAAACTGGAATGTTTTTTTCGTCAGATAATCTTCTAATGAATCTTCTACATGCTCTTGTTGGAACTCCGCCCATAGAGATTAAAATACAATTTGATTTTTTCCAATAACCGTGTTTGTTTAATCTCTCAAACATACCTGATGTTTCAATTGCTAAAATAAATTTTGCTTTTGTTTCAAATTTTAAATGTTCTACCGAAGTTGGAACCGAATATGCACCTGAACCGAATCTTGTACAGTCAATTCTAATTTCTTCTCCTGAATCTTTATCTTTATCTATAACTACTAATTTACCTGCTACAGCTCCACCTTTTTCTTCTGGAATGAAACCTAATTTTTCTCTGTTTACTCCGAACATAGCTTCGATATCGTCCATAACTGTATCTGACTCTGGTTGTTCCTTGAATCTAGCATCTCCCCAGTTCTTTGAAACATAATATGCTTCTCTTTTTGTTGCAATATCGTCTGCAGAAATTAAATCCTTAGAAAGTTTCATCATTCTTAATGTTTGAGCGAATGCCTTGATGGTATTAACGTTAAGTGATCTTGTTTTTAATTTTCCTAAAAGTTCAAAGAATCCTTTTTTAGGATCATATTTTACATTGCTTAAAGACCTGATAGGAAAATTCATTTCGGGTGTTTCATTTTTAATTATTTTATCAAAAGTTTCTTTAGCAGACCCATCAATTAAATTTATTGTTTCTTTACCTATTTTGTCTATTTTCTTTTTCGTTGCATTAGTAGTCATTTCTGTTCCTCCGGAGGAGCTTCAAATTTAGCTTTCAATAATTTTTGAACTTTCTCTTTTTGTGTATCTGTAATTTCTAAAATTTCTTGTAATGCTTCACCGACGTGAGGGATATATTTGATAATGTAAGATTTCTTTCTTTCTGTTTCTGCATCTCTTTTCTTTCTTCTCAGATATACTCCTAATTTTCTACCACATTCTTGAATCGCAAGTTTGATTTCTTTAACTATCTCAGGATAATGTGCAATTGCTTCTTTTGATTCTGAAGTGAATGGGACCCATACAGATGCTATGTGCACAGCTATTACAATTGGTGCCGAAGGTAATGCTCCCTTCGATTGTGAAAGGCCATAATTCTTCCATGCTGTTTGTAATGTAGCTTTTGAGATTGCGCATGCAGATTGCATATATTGTAATGGTACTCTGTTTGCAAATCTCATCAATTTTGCTAATTCATCTGCCCTTAGATCCCCCCCATATGCAAATCCACATTCTATTTGGAAAGGCATCCCCCTATAAACTGTCGGAGGTCTTGTTGTAGAAGTATAAAATTCTGCAGTTACTTCTTTTTTTAAGCCCTTTAGTAAAATCTCTTCTGTAATTGGTGAAAGGCAATTTGTTGGAGGCGCCATTATCTTTGTAGTTTTAATTGCATCAAAGATGTTGCTTGCTTCTTGATGATTAATTGATTGTGTTTTTGTTGTTGGAGACACTCCTGATTTTTTACAAATTTCTTTTACTACTTGAGGAGATACTCTCGAAAATTCTGTTGTGAAAAAATGTTGAAGGGTTTTTGCTTGGGTCGCCTTAAACATCCTAATTAAAACTCCTAATTCCACACCATAAGGATGCGGCTTAATTTCTTTAGGCTCTTTGGGAAGTTGTTCTGTTACTCTTTTGTATTTTGTTACCTCATTGTCTGGAGCTATAAATGTAATTTGTGCATGAGGATTTGAAATTGCAGTTTGTCTAACATATTCTTCAACGCTTAACCTTCCTCTTTGATATTTTCCTTCAAGTTCTATTTCTACCCTAGTCCCGTGATCTTTGATTGACCATTCAATTATTTTGTCTTGAACAATTTCTGGTTCATTGTGGTTAATATCAATATGTAATTCATAAAAATGTGCAGGTTTATCTTTTCCTATTTTAGATGTAATCTTTGAAGATTTTCCAGTTGTTAATTGACCATAGAGTACAGACGCTGAAACTCCAATTCCTTGTTGCCCTCTGGATTGCTGCATTTTTGAGAATTTAGAACCATACAATAATTTTGCAAATACTTTTGGAATTTGTTCTTTAACAATTCCCGGACCATTATCTTCTACTATAATTACATACCTTCCATTTTTCTTATCTTTTTCTTGAATTTGAACTAGAATTTCTGGAAGAATAGTTATCTCTTGACATGCATCCAAGGCATTATCTACTAACTCTTTGATTGTTGTAGAAAGTGCCTTCAAGGGATTGTCAAAACCAAGTAAATGTCTATTACGTTCAAAGAATTGAGATACTGAAATTGTTTTTTGTTCTTTAGCTAATCTGTCAGCATGTGTTTCGTTTTTAGAACTCTTAGTAACCATTCGAAGATAGTTTTTAAGATTAGTTTATAAATATTGTTGTGATTTAAATTAAATCTGACTTTTTTTGCATTTCAATAAACTGATACACATTTCCGTGAGGTGCACCACCTAGAAGTTTTTCAATTGCCCTTTTTGATAAATCAATATTTTCTGTTTTGCCAATTATTGCAACAGTCTTTCCGTATACTGAAATAAATGTTTCTGTTAATGTTTCTAACATTTTTCTTGCCGTTCCATCTGTTCCAATTATTCTTGATCTAATTCTTAGTAAATCTTTGTCGTTTCTTGAAAATTGTTTAATAGAAATTAATTCGAATCCAAATGATTCGTCCAATAACATTAACGCGATATCTGGATTAAAACCTCTTGCAATTGCAGTAACGATTGGTTGTGCATTGAAAGAATTAATATTATCTTCGCTGGTAATTGTTACTTCGCCCTCTTTGGTTACATGAATTGTAGTTTTAGTTTTTCTTTCTAATAATTTTTTGGTTTCCCCTTTTTTACCAATTAGGACAGCTATTCTTTTTTGAGGGATTTTAATTTCTTGGGAGTACATTTTAAACTTCTAAAACTCATCAGACTCTTCAATCTCAGTAATTAAGTTTCTTTTCCTTAACCAAGATACTTGATTTGGCCTATATTTGTAAACGATATCCCCTTTTACGTCTCCGCCTAATTCCCAAGGCTCAACAACCACTGTGTCTCCTTCTCTCACCCATAATCTCCTTTTCATTCTTCCAGGGATCCTACAAAGACGATTTTTGCCGTCTAAACATCTAACCCTTAACTTTGAACCGCCCATTCTCTGTTCAATTATTCCAAATACTTCCCTTCCTCTTGGAGTTTTTACTCTAAAAACCTCTTCTGTAGGTGGTGCATTCTTTTTCTTTTTGAAACTTTTCTTGAAAGGTTTCCTTTTTGGTGGTGGCATGGAGATATCATCCTATGGCCTTTTATAAATCTTCTGTGATACTTATTGCTTCAGTTTAGAGCTTATTTTGAAAAAAGAGAATAGGATTAAAAGAATCAGAATTATGTTAATTGCTGTAGAAATAGGACCATAAGTTTTACCGCACTTTTGTTGATCACAAGATTCAGAGATACATTCTAAACTAACATTACAGCTTGCGCCATTAGTTTTTTGTTGAATTAAATTATTTGCAGCCTTACAAAATAAATTATCTATCGCTTCACCAATTTTAATACAAATATCTTCCCCTTCTCCATCTATGTAAACACATCCAAAAGAACAAGGACTTTCTTCAATGGATTGTTCTGCTTGTTGATCTTGATACTCTTGTTCTGCTTGTTGATCTTGGGAAGTTGAATCGTTTTGTGTTTGTGTGCAATCGTTACAAGAACCACCACAATCAATTCCAGTTTCATCCCCATTTTGTATTCCATCTGAACAGGTATTTGTAGGTACGGAAGTAGATGAAGTTTTACTTGCAGAATCTGCAGTACTTTTTAACAGTTCTAATTTAAGATCAGCAAATCTTTGTGTTAAAGGATAATTAATTTCTAGTTCTTCTGGATCCGCATTATTTGCATTTGCTACTATAAACTCTACACCATAATTACTCATTCCTGAATGAACTCCTTCGGAACTATAAATGTTTAAATTTGTAAAACTTGAGGTAGAAATTCCCACCATTGAACCTCCAGTAATATCCAAAGTTACAACTTCATCTGTTGTTGATTCTTCTAATGAAGAGGATTCTGTTGTTAATGAAATAGTATAAGTATTTCCCGGACTTTTGGTTGTTCCTAAATCTATTATTGCCCCTCCCTTAGTAATTATATCTACACTATCAGTTGATTCAATATTTCCATCTCTGTTTAAATCAAAAGCTAATTTATTATTATTTACTAAATCAACATAAAAATCAAATTGCATTCCTTGAACAGTTACTGCCCCATATCCTGAACCATTATAATTTCCTAAAACTGGATTTGTTCCAGATATTAAAACTTCATTAAATTTTATTTGTGAGGAGGCGGTATCTGTTGAAATATATTGAAGAACGTAAGATTTATCGTTTTTTGAGGAACCTGAAGAAAGAAGCAAGTAATCTGAAATACCAATTTCATAATCTGAAATTCCTGTAGACTCAGAGATAAACAAATCATGAGAGGAGTCTCCCAATTTCCCACTAGCTTCATAAAATGGAACTTTGTAAATTCTTCCATCTGTATTTTCAAAAGTTAAATCGTATTCTGTGTCTGAACTTGAAGACAGAATTATATCTGTTTCAGGAACGGATTTAAGTCCCTCGTATTTTAAATCCCAGTTACCTAATAAAATATTTTTATCATCTATTACCTCTGAAAGTTTTTTCCCTTTTGGAATATAAATATCGTTATTTGTTGTTGCCCTGTACCTTATACTTGTTAATGAAATTACTTCAGAGGATACTGAGGCCTTTATTGAAACCATCCCTTCAGAAAATGAATTTCTGTTTTCAGAAAAACCCTCTTCAAAACTATCATCATTGTAATGGTCTTCTAATTCTATAATCTTTGCTCCCAAAAAAATACTCACTATGTCTGAAACTCCTCCAGAAGAGGTGATGATTGTCCTAATTCCCAATAAAGTATCGTCTGCTAACTCATAATAACTATCTTCTGAAATTGGCCCTACATCCTGGCCATTTACCCTTAACATCACAGATTTGGGTGTTGAAGAAATTGAATTTACTAAAATTTCATACTTATTTGAACCTATTTGATAGACTGCTAAATCTCCTTCTCTTAGAATGTCAGTTATTGCACTAGTAGACAATGTTAATTTAATTTTGCTGGAGGATTTATCTATGTATGTGTCTACAACCTTATAATCATCTGCAAAAATTCTGAAGGTCCTATCTTCTATGTCTGGAATTCTTGTTCCTGAAATCCTCCCTTCTAATCCCGGATTAAATGCTAACTCATGTTCAAAGAATGCAGTTGTTGTTGATGAACCTGAAGCAATATATAGAAATGAAGTTACTTTGTCATCGTCTGACTCAATATACTTTGGAACTGGAGAACTTAGTGTAAGTGTTGCATCTCCAAATCTTAAATATTGTTCTGACTTACTTGTTCCTTCGTCAGTGATTATAGTATTTCCGCTTAATAATGAAAGGTCTAATGAATCAATCACTGAAACTACATCTCCTAATTCTTCATTTAATTCTAAATTATCTGTGGGAGTATTAAAATTGAAAATCTCTGCGGAAACCATAGTAGAAGCTGTTAACAAAATTGTAACAAATAGCCATATCTTAAAAAACTTCATATCATCCCTCTTTTAGTTTAATCTAAAGAGGACTGTAACCCTATAAATATTTTTGCTTGTTTGTTTATTCCTTGAAAAAAGAGATTTTGTTACCAAGATCTTTCCATCCTTGTATTTTTTCTTTAAAGTTTTTCCAAGAATCGCTGCAAATTTTCTAGAAGAGAGATAAAGATCGATTCCGGTTTTTAACTCTAATACCTTCATAATTCTTACACGGTCATTATTATCTATTTGATTAATTACAAATTTAATCATTTCTTCATCGTAAGGTCTAAGTTGGAGTTTAGCTTCCCAGTAATTTTCATGTTTATCTCCTGGGGGCTTATATTTATATTTTAAAGCATCATTTGAGGGAGTAGTATTGGGCATGAACTATACCTCCACAAGAAAAGATATTTTCTTTAGAAATTATTGCTGCATCAAGTGCACAGTTAATTGCTTTTTTTCCAATTATGTTTGCATTTGTACAGTCTTTTAAAATCTTGATAGTATCTTCTTCAGATAACAGTTCTCCTTGAAAGAATTCTTTTGAAACTTTAATCTCTTTATCTTCTTCTGTGAAAGTTTTTCCTATTAATTCTTCATCACATACTGCTAAAATTTCTGAATGCTCAGATTGATGGAGTTTTACATAAATCATATTTTGGATTTAATTGGATGTTTTGCACCGCATGCAGCACATTTAGCCATTAATACTCTCCCTTCCTTGATTAGTTTTGTATCTGGTTTTCCACATTCCTTGCATAATACAAATTCTTTACAATAAAGTTCAATTTTACCATTAATTATTTTTGAAGATATCTTTCTTCCAAGAATTAATCTTGTGCCTTCTAAAATTATAGGGGCAGCTAATTCTCTTTGCAGAAATTTTAGAATTTGCTCTTTTGGACGTCTTAAGGTATCTACAATTTGAGGAAAATTAGTAATAACTGTCTTATTTCCCTGTATATGCCCTTTCGCTGTAGGAATTTCGAATCTGCTTTCTGTTTCTTGAACATCTGGCAGTATTTCCTTAGCTTCCTTTAATAAATCTAAATAATCCATACACTGGCTTTGAAACCAAGTTTTTTAAGAGTTTTGATTAAATTGTCTTAAAGTGGCCGGGCTTGTTCTCATAGATTTCGCCTTCTAAGAGTAGCTCCTTTACGATACCTTCTGTAACTGAATCCTGTTGAGCTATTTTTTTAGAAATTATGGACAATTCTGCACCTGTATCTTCATGATCTGTCAATACCTCAAGGATTCTATGCCTTAATTTTTCATGAGATTCATCTCTTGATTTTTGTTGAGGTGTAGAAATTTTAGTTTGAACTATTTGAGTATTTTTGCTAATTTCTTGAATCTTAGGTTTACCAAAAGTTGCCAATAATTCTGCTCTTCGAATTAACTGAGAATTTGGATCAGTTACTTTTTTTGTAATTTCTGGAGCAATATATAATTCTTCTTGATACTCTCTTAGTTTACCGACAACTAAAACTAAGTCTCCTTTTTCAATTGAAGTTAATTTGGCAGTATCTTCATTAAATGCTTTGATTCTTATTGTTCCTGTTGCATCATCTAATGTAAAGGAAAAATAATTTCCATCTTCACTTTTGAATACATCGACAACGGTTGCTAAAATATTTACTCTTGATACCCTATTTTCCCCCATCTCTAAATAACTCGCAATAAACTCATCTCCATTTCTGGATCCTTTGTGGAATGTACCTTCGTCTAGGCTAGATAGCCATAGCTTTTTTGCTATTTGTCTTTGAATTGGTTGTTTTGTTGTTTCCATTTTCTAAATTTTACTTATGAATCCCCTTCTTGGTTCATATATCTCTCCTTCCCTTTTTAACTTTTCAATTATTTCTTCAACTTGTGATTCTGAAATCTTTTTTTCTGTTGCTTCTGCTACAATGTCTTCCATAGGAATTGATTTCTTTCCACTAGATTCAAATGAATTTAAAATTTCCCTTACTGTGTGAATTTTATTTCTGTGAGAGGTAGATATTTTTGCAGACATTCTGTCTATATCTATCTGCCCAGTTTCATGATCAAATCCTACTTGCATTAAACAGTATCGCATTATGGAAATTGCTTTTCTTGCATCACTCCTTGTAACTTTAGTAGATAATCTTATTCTTGCCGACCCTTCTGCTAACCTCACTAATGATTCTAACTGTCTTGCTGAAATTGGAATGGGCCTTACTGCTTCTGTGTCTCCAATTGTGGAAGAATTTCTTAAATTTACATAGAATGTTTTTATCTCTTCAATCGCCCCAGGCGTTAATTTTGGAGCCACATTTTGTTTGGCATATGCAATGAATTTTCTCATAAGTTCTACGCTTATCGCAGGTTCCTTGGAATCGGGATTTTGTTGTAATTCTAAAACGTGTGTGGCAATCATAGCATCCTTTTCTTTATTTGGAATATCTCTTACTGGAAAAATTAAATCGAATCTGTTAATTAATGCTGGAGGTAAATCTATTTGTGCAGCTATTGGTTGATATGGGTCGAATCTTCCAAGTTTGGGGTTTGCTGCTGCAAGTACTGATGTTTGCGCAGTAAGTGTTGCTTGAATGTTTGCCTTACTAATTGTAACTGTCTGTTGTGCCATTGCTTCGTGCATTGCAGAGGTGTCTTCCTCCGCCATTTTATCCATCTCGTCTAAAAGTAAAAATCCTCCACTTGCAAGAACAATTGCTCCAGCCTCTAATGCCCACCCCTTGATGAACTCGTCCCTTACAACGCTAGCAGTAATACCTGCAGATGTTGCCGCTCTTCCTACAACATATCTTGCCCTTGGTGCAACATGCTCCATGAATTTAATTAATGAGGACTTAGCTGCTCCGGGATCTCCAACTAAAAGCATGTGAATATCTCCCCTAATCTTTTGATTATCTGCAGTGCACTTTCTTACTCCCCCCATTAATTGAAGTATTAGTGCACCTTTGATATCATCGTGCCCTAAGATTGAAGGAGCCATTGACGAAGTGAACTTTTCATAGACTTGAGGGTCTTTTGCTAATTGTTTTATTTCTACTAAATCATCTTCGCCTAGAAGAATATCTTCATAGGTCATTTCAATAGATTCAATTGAATTAACTTCCATGCATAAATCAAATCTTGTTGATTGCCCGCCTGCTTTTGATTGAAGAGGAACTTCTTTAACCATTCCTGAAACTTTAATTTTTGAACCAGGGGTTGATTTCTTTTCCATTTTAGGCTCTACTAAATCTTCTCTAAGATATACAGGCAACCTCTTTGCTTGTTCCCCTCCATCTAAAGATTCTGGAGATTCTTCAATTACTAATCTCTGTGAGTCTACCAATATTTTTTCAAGTAATTTGAACTTTCCCATTCTTCCACAAGAACATCTGTTAGGTTCTTTGAATTTTTCTTCTAGTTGAGGCATAATTATGCTATTTCCACATGCAGGACATTCAAATTTAGCTGAAATCATTTGAGGCCTTACATCAGAGGATTGTCTAACAATCCCTTCAAAAGAAATAAATTTGTCTATATGTTCACTCCTTATATTTTTAATATAAATAATCTGAGAATCTGGAAGATTTAGAAATCTAACTTTAATGGTCTTATCGGGAATGTCGAATTGCGCCAATGCAATCTCTGCAGCTCTGATTAAATCATCTGGTTCGTTTAGTAATTCTTCTGCTAAAGTGGGATCAAACATTGCAAGATCATTAAAATCTACAATAAGCGATTTCGCACCACTTTTTACTAAAGCATGGATTTCTTTCTGGTGATTTAACTCTAAGAATTCTTGAAATTTCTCTATTTGTTCTTGAGCATTTGCCAACTAAAAGTCCCCCTGAATGATTAATTCAATAAGATGGAGAAAATGATGTTTAAAAAATTAATTAGTGTGGCGGGTATAGTTTACTTAAAAATAAGGAAGAAAGAGGGCTTGTATGCCCTTATTTCTTTTTCTTTAAAACTTGAATAAGTTCAGTAACTGCTTCCTTTAGCTTTACTTCTGAGCGTGTTCCAGTACATACAATCTTCCCATTACTGAAAAGTAAGAATGTTGCTCTGGTTCCTGCTAGTTTAAATACTAATCCCGGAAATTGTTCAGGTTCATATTCTGTGTTGTCCAATTCCATAGCTAATGAATTTAAGTTTAAGTCCATTCCAATGCTTCCGGATCCAACCATATTTTGAACTTCAATTTTTGGTTTGATTTTAATATTTACATTTACTTTTGCTAAATTCTCAATAATTCTATCAATTGATTCTCTTACTTTCTTAAGTGATCTAGCCCCAGTATTTACAATTTTACCAGATGAGAAAATAAGTGCGGAAGTTTTAGGTTCCTTGATTCTCATAATAAGTCCCGGAAATTGTTCAGGATTATATTCTGTGTTGGGTAGCGTTTCTGCTAACCTAATTAATGGTATATCTTGACCTAATGATGAAGAACACACTATGTTAACGATAGTTATATCCAACTTCTTTTTAGAACTTTTTTTTGTTGTTTTTTTTGTTGTTTTTTTTGTTGTTTTTGGCATTTTTCCCCCGATCTGCGAATGCCTCTTTTTTGCTTTAAATAGTTGTTATAAAGAGTATTTAAAGGTATTTAAATGATAGATGCTACCAGTTAATGGTGAATTAGAGGCTATTAAATGCTATTCTAAAGGTTTTATCCTTTATTTTTGCCTCTGAATCAAACTCAAACTCTCCTTCTACAGTACCAAAGAAAAGATTTACTGCACCCACTTTTTCTTTTAATTCTTTTTCAAATTTAGAAATATTATAGTCGGATTCTATTACTAAAGAAATGTCGTCTTGTTTTTGCAAACCTGCCTTTTTTCTTAATCCCTGTATCTTTCTTGAAACTTCCCGATGGTATCCTTCTAACTCTAATTCTTCTGTTAATTTAGTATCCAATTTTACAGAAAACTCTTTGCCAGTTTTAAATTCTAATTTTTTAATGTTTGTTTGCGCTTTAATTAGTAACTCTAACTCTTTAGGTTCTTTTACTTCTTCTGTTAGTGTGACTTTTGCCTTACTTAATGGCCACCTAACCCCTATCTTTTCTCTTTCTCTTTCTGAAAGAATTTGAGAAGTTATTTCTTGAGCTAAGTCCATTGAATTTTCTAATTCTAGATTGATATTCTTTTTGTTTGTTTTTGGCCAACTTGCAAAATGTATTGACTTTTCTTGTTTGAATAAATTCATTTGAATATATTCTGCAAGATAAGGTGCAAAGGGCGCCATTAATCTGGTTAAATTATCAAACACGTAATAAAAAGTGTAACTTAGAGATCCGTCTTCCTTGTTGGTTCTACCCCTTATTAATTTAATGTACCATCTGGAAAAATCGTCCCCTATGTATTTTATTATCTTTTTTAGACATTGATGATAATTATGTTTTTCAATTTCTTCTGTTACTTCTTGAATTAAGGAATCGGTTTTAGAAATCATCCATTGATCTTCGATTGTTTGTTCTTTAGGTTTCTTTGCTGAGGGGTTTACTAAGTTATTTGCAAACCTGTAAGTGTTAAATAAAATATTTAGTGTTGGTAAAATTGCTTCGTTTACTAAATGTACCGAGAATCTTTTTTGATCTCCCACTGAAGTTCCGCACATTTGAAGCCTTACTGCATCGATACCCACTGCATCAAATATTTCATTCGGAATTAAAACGTTCCCTTTGGACTTAGACATTTTTTCTCCTTTTTCATCAACTATGTGCCCTGCACATACAACTGACTTGAATGCAGGCTTATCAAAAATTGCTGAACCCAAAACATGCATGGTGTAAAACCAGCCCCTTGTTTGATCTACTGCCTCTGCAATAAAATCGTAAGGGAATCTTTTATCAAAATATTCTTTATTTTCGAAAGGATAATGTAATTGTGCAAATGCAGCTGAACCTGAATCATACCAACAATCAATTACATCTGAAACTCTGGTGTATTTTTTACCATCTTTTTCAAAAGTAATCTTATCAATCAGAGGCTTATGTATGTCTTCTATCTTTTTACCAGATAATTTTTCCAATTCAGCTATTGATCCAATACAAACTTCATCTCCATCTTCTGAACGCCAGATGGGTAAGGGTGTTCCCCAAAACTTATTTCTAGATAATGCCCAGTCTCTTGCTCCTTCTAACCACTTTCCAAATCTTCCTTCTTTGATGTGTGAAGGGAACCATTCAATCTGTTTAGCATTTTTTAGAAGTTTATCTTTTATTGCTGTTACTTTTACAAACCATGAATCAGTTGCAAAATATATTAGTGGCGCACTGCATCTCCAACAGTAAGGGTAAGGATGTAGGTATGTTTCAGTTTTGAATAATTTATTATTTTCTTCTAACCATTCAATTATTTTTTTATCTGCTTTTTTAACAAACATGCCTGCAAAATCTGGAACTTCATCTGTAAAATGTCCTTTGTTAGTTAATGGTTGAATGAAAGGGATATCATGTTCCTTACAAGCCTGAAAATCATCTTCTCCAAATGCCGGGGCCATGTGGACTATTCCTGTTCCATCGTCTGTATTAACAAAATCTGCAGGAATTATGGTCCATGCATTAGTATCTTTAAATTTAGATTCGAAATAATTGAAAAGAGGTTCATATGATTTTCCAATTAATGTTTCCCCTAAGAATTCTTCTTTTATTTTTGCATCTTCAAAATACTTATTTAGTAAGTCTTTAGCTAAGATGTATATTTTCCCTTCTTTTTCTGTTTTAACATATGTTGTTTTTGGATTTACTGCTAATGCTAAATTACTTGGAAGTGTCCACGGTGTTGTTGTCCATGCTAAAAAGAAAGTATTGTCTTCTTCTTTTGATTTCATGATTACTACTGCAGTAGGATCATTAACATCTTTGTATCCTTGAGAAACTTCGTGGGTACTTAATGGTGTTTCACATCTTGGACAATAAGGTACAACTTTTTTTCCTTCGTAAAGTAATTCTTTTTTATGTAATTCTTTTAATGACCACCAAACACTTTCCATGTATTCTTTGTCTAATGTTCTGTAAGGTTTTTTTAGGTCAATTTGATAATCTACTTTTTGGGTATTCTCTTCCCATTCTTGAATATAACTAAAAACACTATCTCTACATTCTTTTGTGAATTTATCTACGCCATAATCTAAAATTTCTTTCTTTGAATTTAAACCCAATTTCTTTTCTATTTGAACTTCTACAGGAAGACCATGACAATCCCATCCACCTTGCCTTGGTACGGTAAATCCCTTCATGAATTTATATTTACAAAAAATGTCCTTGAATGTTCTAACTTCGATGTGATGTAATGCTGGCGGAGCGTTTGCTGTTGGTGGCCCCTCTAAAAAGGAAAATAATTTTTTATTAGAATCATATTCTCTTGTTTTTTCTAACTCTTTCTCTTGAGCTTTCCAAAATTTCTGTACTTCGCTTTCCACTTGTTTGAAGTCATACATGTTAAAGAATAGGAGCTAATAAGTGATTTATATATATTATGTTCAGAGCTTTTGATATTTTAACCTCTAAGCCAATAAAACTTATAAAGATTATATCTCTAATTGATTTTTATGGAAGATTCTCTAAAGATCTGGACTGAAAAGTATAGGCCTAATAAATTTTCTGAAGTTTATGGTCATAAAAAGATTGTTAAGAAGGTTAAAGCTTTTGTAGAAAAAGGAAATATGCCTCATTTGTTATTGGCTGGACCTGCAGGAATAGGGAAAACTACTCTTTCTTTAGTAATTGCTAAGGAACTTTTTGGAGATAATTGGAGAAGTAATTTTTTAGAAACTAATGCTAGTGATGAGAGAGGAATAGATGTTATTAGAAATAAAATTAAAGACTTTGCTAGAACTAAAGCAGTAGATACTAATTTACCAAAGATAATTTATCTTGATGAATGTGATAGTTTGACTAAGGAAGCTCAGCAAGCATTGAGAAGAACTATGGAAACTTATTCTGGAACTGCAAGGTTTGTTTTAAGTTGTAATTACTCTAGTAAACTAATTGATCCAATTCAAAGTAGATGTGCAGTGTTTAGATTCAAACCATTACTGAAAGAAGATATTGCAGAATTAGTAGATAGCATTGCGAGTGCTGAAAACTTGAAAGTTACTGATGATGCAAGGGAAGCATTGTTTGATGTTAGTGGCGGAGATGTTAGACGTGTTGTGAATACAATGCAGAGTTGTTCTGTTGTAGGAGATACAATTGATAAAGAAGCTGTGTATGAAGTTAATAATTTTGTTAAGCCTAAAGATTTAGACATTGTTTTGTTAATGGCTATTGATGGAAAGTTTGTAGAAGCTAGAGAAAAATTGCTGAAGATTATGTTAAATAATGGTTTGAGTGGTATGGACATCATCAAACAAATACAATCTGAAATTTTGAGATTGGATCTTGAGAGTGAGGTTAAGTTAAAGATGATCGAAAAATGTGGCGAGACAGAATTTAGATTAGTTGAAGGAAGTGATGAATTCATACAACTTGAGGCTATGCTTGCTAGTTTTGGTCTTTTTAAAAAATGAAACCTTGGTGTGAAAAATATAAAGCTGAATCTATCGAAGACTTAGCTGTAGACCCTAGTTCTTTAAAAAAATTAATGGAAATTATTGATGCTAAAGGTGTTGCTTTAATACATGGACCTACAGGGTCAGGAAAAACCAGTGCAATTGAAATGATTGCTAAAGAAAAAGATTTTGAATTAATTGAGATGAATGCCTCAGACTTTAGAGATAGTGAAAATATTAGAAGAGTTATTGGCGGAAGTTTACAACAACAAAGTTTGTTTAAGAGAAAAAAATTAATTTTAATTGATGAATTGAATGGAATTTCTGGTAGAGAAGATAGAGGGGGATTATTATTTTTGAATAAACTTCTCGGAAAAAATAAGTTTCCTGTAATTATGACTGCAGAAGATCCATTTACAAAGAAGTTGGCTGCAACTAGGAAAAAATCTAAAGTTATTGAGTTTAATGCTGTAGAAACAGGAAGAATAGTTACCGTTCTGAAAAAAGTTTGTGAGGGGGAGAATGTTCCCTATGAAGAAGATGATCTAAAAACAATAGCTAGACGAGTTGGAGGAGATATTAGGGGTGCGATTAATGATTTGCAAGTTCATTCTATTTTAGGTAAAATTGAGTTGGCTGAAGAAGCTGAAGATAATGAAAGAGAGAGAGAAGGAACAATATTAGATGCTTTGAGGCTTGTTTTTAAGAGTAGGAAATGGGAAAATGTTTCTGGAGTTTATAACAATCTTAAGGAGGACCATAAAGAAATAATGTTATGGTTGGAACAGAATATTCCTGCAGAGTATAGTGATGAAGAATTGTATAATGCGTATATGTCTTTGAGTAAGGCAGACATTTTCAATAGAAGAATTATGAGGTGGCAACATTGGAGATATTTAGTTTATGTTTATAATTTGTTAAGTTATGGTGTTGCTTTTTCTAAGAAAGACAATAAGAAAGGATTTGTACCCTACAAAAGAAGCGATAGGCCTTTGAAGATATGGCTGAACAATATGAAAACAATGAAACGTAAAAGTATTTGTGATAAACTTGCTGGAAAGATGCATAGTTCTAAAAAAGGGTTCGTTAAGAAACATTTGCCTTATTTGAAATTAATGGCTAGAAATGGAAGACTTCCAGATTTAGGGTTAAGTCCTGAAGAAGTTGAATGGTTAACAAAGTAAATTAAAATTTAAAAGAATTTAATCTGTTTATTCTATCTTGTGTTGAGGGATGTGTAGAAAATAAACTTAGTGCTTTTGCTCCACTGAAAGGATTAACTATAAATAAAGAGGAGGTAGATTTATTTCCTAATTTTAATGGGATTTTTTTAGAATAATCTTCTAATTTTTGTAATGCAGTTGCTAAATGTTTTGGCTCTTTTGTTAACTTTGCCGCAGTTTCATCTGCCATGAACTCTCTTGAACGTGAAATTGCAAATTGAATTATCATTGCTGCTATTGGGGCAACGATTGCCAATACTAATAATTGAACAATATTTGAGTTTCCTTCTGAATCTCTTCCTCCTCCGAAGAACATTGCAAATCTAGCCATTGAAGAAACATACATGATAACTGTTGCCAATGTTGCTGCTATTGTTGAAACTAATATATCTCTATTTTTTACATGTCCAATTTCATGTGCAAGAACTCCCTCTAATTCTTTTTTTGAAAGAATATTTACTATCCCATTAGTTACTGCCACTACTGCATTTTTTGGATTCCTTCCTGTTGCGAATGCATTTGGAGCTTCACTAGGAATTAAGTAAATCTTAGGTTTAGGAATTCCTGCTTTTCTTGCAATAGATTCAACTATTTTATGAATTCCTGGTGCTTGTGATTTTGAAATTGGTTGGGCCTTATACATTTTCAAAACTAACTTGTGTGAAAGAAAGTATGAGAAAAAATTCATACCAATTGCTAAAATAAATGCAAATGCTAGCCCTGTAGAACCTCCAAATATCTGCCCTATTGCTAATATCAACCCAGATAATGAAATTAAGAGTAAAAACGTCTTAAGTCTATTGAATATCATATTCTTGAATTATCTGTTCAATTTTATATAATTATGGGTAAGAAAGGTTTTTATAAATTAATGAGTTTAAATTGTTTAGAGGTGAAATATTTTAGTGGCATACAAGATAATTGTTGGAAGAAATCAAGAGGATATTCGTAAATTTGGAGATAAAGGAACTGTTTATCTTGGAAAATCCTATGTAAAAATGGGACCAACTACTTCTTTGAGTAATCAAGTTTTTATGGATGTCACTAAAACGCACGTAGTTATGATCTGTGGTAAAAGGGGTTCAGGTAAAAGTTATTCTGCATCAGTCATGGCTGAAGAAATTGCCAGACTGCCTGAAGAAGTTAAAAAAAATATAACTGTTTTATTTTTTGATACCATGGGTGTTTTCTGGACAATGAAATATCCAAATAAACGACAAGAAAAATTATTAGATCTTTGGGGACTGAAAGGAGAAGGATTGGACATCAACATATTTACGCCTGAAGGGCATTTTGAAGAATATAAAAAAGCAGGAATACCTACAGATTATTCATTTACCATTAGAACTAGTGAATTAGATGCAGCAGATTGGTGTAATGTATTTGGCGTTAAGGTTACGGACCCCATTGGCGTTTTGATTGAAAGAATGATTAGTGATTTGTCGGAACAACATAAGGATTTTTCAGTTAGTCAAATAATTTCAGCAATTCAAAAAGATACTAGAAGTGAAAAACATGTTAAGGCGGCAGTAGAAAATAGATTTTTAGCTGCAGATAAATGGGGACTATTTGCAAAGAAGGGGACCAGCATTGAAGATTTGATGAAACCTGGAAGTGTTAATGTTTTGGACATTAGTGCCTATACTAGAACATCTGGAGATTGGAGTATTAAGGGATTAGTTATTGGTTTGATTTCTAGAAAATTATTGAATGAACGAATGGGTGCTAGAAAACAAGAAGAGATGGAAGATATTGAAAGGCAACATAGTTATTTTTACGAAGAGAATAAGCAAGAAAAGCCGATGGTTTGGATTATGATTGATGAGGCTCATGAATTCTTACCACGTGTTGGAAAAACCCCTGCAACAGATGCATTAGTGCAGTTACTTCGAGAAGGAAGACAACCTGGAGTTAGTTTGGTTTTAGTTACACAACAACCTGGAGAAATCCATAAAGATGTTTTGACTCAAAGTGATATTGTATTGAGCCATAGATTAACTGCTAAATCTGATATTGATGCATTGAATAGTATGATGCAAAGTTATTTACTTAGTGATTTGCAGAGTTATATTAATAATTTACCTAGATTGAAAGGGAGCGCAATCATTCTAGATGACAATAGTGAAAGAATTTATCCTATGAGAATTCACCCAAAAAGAAGCTGGCATGGTGGAGAAGCACCAAGTGCAATTAAAGTTAAAAAAGAATTAAAGTTTTAAGTTTATTTTTTTAAATCTAAACAAATCCTAAAAACTCCAGGACCAAAGTGGCCTGCTTTTGTTAATTTGACTGTTTTGAATTTCTGTTTATATTCTTTTTTTAGATCTTTGAATTCTTTTTCATTTGCAAATAAGTATAAGTGGATAGTTCCTTGAGGTTTTAATTGTTTTATCGCCAAATCTAAAAAGTTAGGTGCTGTTTTGGGTAGAGGCATTATGATTCTGTCAAATTTCTTTTTGATTAAGGGCAATATTTTATTTACATCTCCTTGATGTAAGAATACATTTTCTAATTTGTTCTGTAAAATATTTTCTTTTGCAAATTTATATGCTGTTCTGTTTAATTCTACTGCATGAATTTCTTTTACATCAGAATGTTTTGAGATTATGCATGGAAGGGGGGCAATTCCCGAGAACATTACGAGAGTAGATTCATTCTTTTTAGTTTTCTTGGCTATTCTAAGTCTTTCTGCTCCGGATCTTGTTGAGAAATAGCATTTTTCTACGTCTAAATTGAATTTACAACCAGATTCTGTATGTGTTGTAATCTTTCTTCTTTCACCTGCTAAATGTGTTAATTTTGGTGTTCTAAGTCTTCCAGAGTATTTTCCTGATTTTTTTACAACCACCTTTATGTTTTTTTGTAGCTCTAAAAGTTTCTGAGCTATTTTCTTTTCTTTTTTCTTAATCTCTTTAGGAATTTCATTAAAAATAGCAATATCACCGACCGTATCAAATGAGTTAGGTACAAAGCAGAATTCTTTCTTAGTGATTATTTTTTCTTCTAAAAGGATTTTATTTAATTTTGCCATACTAAATTACTAGGATTATTGCTCCTAATACCATCACCATTGCTGCAAATGTTTTTTGAGATAGATGTTTATCATGGAATAACTTTCCGCCAAAGAAAGTTGAAATAATCAAACTAGTTCTTCTAAATGCAATCACTAATGCAATTTTCGCTGAAGGAATTGCCATTACATATGAAAGTAATAATCTATTTGCTAAAAGAACTAGTGCCATGAGGGCAATCCACCCACCTGCAGAATGAATTCCATGCATGATGCCGCTATATCCGTCATGGAAAATTGAGATTAGTACGAATAAATTAAATGCTACGAACATGTTTATGATGAACAATAAAGTTATTGGCTCAATGTGTAAAGGATTAGAAGTGTTTAAGAAAAATCTAGTTATTGTTGCTGAAACCGCATATAAAAAAATTGCAAATAACATAAAGTGAATATACTTAGATTTGATTATTGTTTTAAAGGGTGTTCCTAATTCTTGAATGAATGATTTTTTTGGTTTCATCTCTAATAAATATGAACCTAAAAAAATCAAACCTATTCCTCCTAGTTGAACAGATGTTAGAGACTCTTTTAGAAATAGCCATGCTAGTCCTGCAGTGATTACTGGACCAAATGCAAATAATGGGGATGAGGAAGAAAGCTCCATATGCCTTGATGCTTTTGCTACAAACAAAAATGCCACAGAGAGAATAATAGATAATAGATATAGTGGCAACCAAAATGAAGATGAAAATGTTAAATTAAGATAAGGTATTAATGGAAGTGAAAATAAAAATATTAAAATTGAAAATACTGCAGAAAATTCCATTGCATGTTCTTTGAATAATGTTCTTTTTTCAATAATTGAACCAATTCCTGATAAGAGAATTACTCCTGCCATTAAAATATACCAATCAATCATATCCAAGCACCTAATCCTTTTTGATCTGCAGAAACTTTAATAGTATTTCCAGTTAATCTATTTATTGAAGCCATCACTCTTGATTCTAAAAATCCATGTTTGTCTACTAATATTTTTAATACTTTTTCAGTGTTTGGAATTGTCCATTCTAAATCATATTTCTTTTCTACTTTCATGTTTTTGAATAACTCAAATACTTCTTCCCAGTCTTGTCCAGGTAAGGGGTGTTGTTCAAATATATTTTTAGGAGTTTTATATTCTCTAATAATCTTTAATGCTTTTTTTGGACCAATTCCGTGAATTCCCTTGTGGTAATCTGTCCCTACAAGAATTCCTAATGAAATTAACTGGTCTTGATTTAATTCTAATTTATCTAATGATTCTTGAAGATTTATAAAATCTGGAGAACTCTTTATCCTTGCACCAGTAGATGTTTTTTTAGTTTGAGAAATTGTTAAATTTGTTACAACCCTTGTGCATCCGTGAAGCAATACATCAAAGTCTGTGGTGGACCCTGCCCAAACATCTCCGGCCTTACAACATTGTGCAATTTGTGCATCTGCTTCTGAAGGTGCTTGGATTACAGGGATTCCCATTGCACGAATTAATTCTGCTGATTCTTGAGACATTTCTTTTGTTAATCTTGTAAACTGTCTAGAATATTTTAACATGGAGTCCATATCACCACTTTCTTTTGCATTTTCAAATTTTTCCTGTGCAATTATTTTAGATTCATGTCTTTTTTGTTGAGTTTGAAGCTTTAGTTCTGGAGGAGGACCATCTAAGATATACGCTACTTTTATTCCTTGAGAAATTAAATTTGCTGAACGAGAGAGAATGCCTTGTAAATGGCTTGTGATGTTTCCATTTTCATCCATTAACGGAGTTCCATCTCTTTGCCTTATAGAAGTAAGAAATTGATAGGCTGCATTGGAAAAATCAACAGCGATTTTTTTATTTTTTAATTCTTGAAAGGATATCTTGTTTTTTTCAATGATATCAGATATTTTAACACCCATATTGGGTCTTAGCGTATTGAGATTTATATACCTTATTATAAAAACTCTTTAAAATGAAAATTGTTTAATATTTCTTAAAGTGGTGGTAAAATATACAAAGTTGGAACATCCTGGAGGAATTTATATTTATAGAACCCATAAGGATAAAATTAAATCTCTTTGTGGTGAAAAATTTCCAGAATTAGAAAAATTTATGAATAAAATGTTTGAAAATTGTCCTGATTCTTATTTTGGCAGTGGCCCAAGAGGGAGTGCGTTAAAATTTAATACTTCTCATGAGACTATAGAACTTAATGGGCATAGAGTCTGTAAACTTGCAAAAGATGGGTTAGAAATTAACTCTGAAAGATTCAAATGCAACCATAGTAAAGTCCAATTACATATGTTAGAAAATGATCATGACACTGTGGCAATAGAGGTGCCTATTTGGTTGAATAGTGATGAAATTCCAAATTATGAAAAAATATTCAAAAGTAATGAACCCTTAACTGGACACATAGATGTTTTGGGAGTAGAAGATGGAAAAATATGGGTATGGGATTACAAACCAAATGCCCATAAGGAAAAATATGCAGATACACAAGTTTATTTTTATGCTTTAATGTTGAGTAAAAGAACTGGGATTTCTTTAGAAAATTTTAGATGCGGGTATTTCGATTGGGATCGCGCATATATGTTTAAACCTGAACCTGTTGAAACTAAAAAACTGTTTAATGAAGACTTAACTAAATTTTAGGGTTTTGGAACAATTACTTCTCTTGGACTCAATCCTCTTTTTTTTAGTTGAGGAATTGTTTCTAGTAATGTTTCAGACCCATAAAAATGGGCGAATAGAGGTTCTTGATTCATGTTCCCGAAGTAGAGGAGTAGGTGAGTATATTCTATTTTTTTTCCTTGATCGTCTAATTTATCATTGTATGAGCTATGCGGATTATACGTCCCAATTATATCTCCAGGTGAAACTCCTGCACTATCAATTAAATTTTCTAATGAGGTAAAGTTGTCAATAGAATGAGTTACTTTATTATTTTTATTGAAGTTCCATGCGTGGTCCCTAATGTAATCTAAGTTGAAAATCTCTTTTGCAGCCAATCTGGCATATTTGGCGCACATTAAGTTTTTTAATTCAAAAGAAGAATAAAATGGTAGTGTTCTTTGACCGGAGTCTAATTGAATAATTTCATCGATTCCCAAAACACGGTTATTCACATCGGCCTCCCCCACCTTATATCCACTGGTGAACAGTACTGCGGCTGCGGCCGTTGCATATAAAGTTTTTTTTATTTTATTCATTTTGTCTCCGAATAGTGACTATAACCTATATGCTCCAGTATATAAGTTTATTGTTACGATTATTCGTTGTTTTTAGTGTTTAGGTAAGATTTATATGCTATTTTAACTATTTTGGACCTATGGACCTGATTGAGTTTTACCCTCTAAGTGTAGATTATATTGATGAATTTAGTGGAAACCATAGAGGAATAATTAGACTTTTTGGAAGAACTAAAGATGGACAAAGAATTTGTGTATTAGATAGAAGTTTTTCAAATTACTTTTGGGTTACTCTTGAAAATAAAGGGGCCGTTAAATCAGTCAAAGAAGAAATTTTAGATTTAAAAATTCATGAGAGAAAAAGAGTTGCATACGCTACAGAGGTTTCTTTAGAAAAGAAAAAATATCTTGGAAAAGAAGTTTATGCTTTGAAAGTTGAAGTTAATAATCCTCGAGATATTATGCCTCTTCGAGAAGAAATTAGAAAGATGGGGGGAGTTGTAACCTGTTTAGAAATTGACATTCCTTTTGTTCAAAGATATATGAGAGAAATGAAACTTAATGCTCTTGCTCTTTGCGCAGTTGAGGGCGAAGAAATAGAAAATAGTTATCGTTCTTTAACTTTTGAAGCTACAAATATTAAACAGATAGGTGAAGAGATTTTAGAAAATCCCAAAGTTTTGAGTTTTGATATTGAAGTATATAACGCTAGAAGAAGTCCAAATGAAGAGGAAGATCCAATTTTGATGATTGCATTTTCTGGAAGTGATGGTTTTGAAAAAACAATTGTTTGGAAGAAATATTCAGGTGCTAAGAAAGATGTTGAATTTGTTAACGATGAAAGGGAACTTATTGTTAGATTTAAAGATGTAATACGGGAGTATGAACCAGATTATTTAACAGGTTATTTTTCTGATGGATTTGATTTTCCATATCTTAGAGGAAGGGCAGACAAATATAAGATTAAGTTAGATTTGGGAATTGATGGAAGCAATGTTAGATTTTCAAAAGGTAGGGGGAGTAAAACTGCAAAAATTTGTGGAATTCCACACATAGATGCATTTAAGTTTGTTAGAAGAGTTCTTGCTGGAGAACTGAACTTGCCCGCTTATGACTTAGATACTGTTGCAAATAGTTTGTTGGGGACTGGAAAGAGTGGCGCAAATGTCGAAAATTTGTATAGGGCATGGGACAAAGGTGGAAAAGCGATTGAAGAATTTTGTGAGTATAATTTAGTTGATGCTAAAATTACATTACAGCTTACTGAAAAGTTGTTGCCACATGTTAATGAATTCATTAAACTATGCGGGTTGCTTCCTGAAGAAATAACTAGGATGAGTTATGGAAGATTGGTTGAAAATTTTGTATTGAATAATCTTGAACAATTTAATGAAATAGCACCTAATAGGCCCCATTCTGGCATAATGAATGAAAGAGAAGGTAAAAAGATAGAGGGTGCCTTTGTCTATCAACCCACTGCAGGAGTTTATGAAGATGTTGCTGTTTTGGATTTCAAAAGTTTGTACCCTACAATAATTAGTGCACATAATATTTGTCCAAGTACGCTTACTGATTCTGAAAAAGAAGTTAACAAAAGTCCAGAAATAAAAATTGATGGAACAGACACTCACTTTTGTTTTACCTACAAATATGATGGAATATTTCCTAAACTTATTCGAGAAATTTTAGTTAGAAGGAATCGTGTTAAAGAGATGTTAAAAAAAGATAAGAAAGATCCAGCGTTAAATGCTAGACAATATGGATTAAAAATTTTAGCAAACAGTGCTTATGGTTATCTGGGATTCTTTGGTGCTAGATGGTACTGTAAGGAATGTGCTGCATCTACAACAGCATATGGTAGAGATTATATTAAGAAATTAATGGAACGGGCTGAAAAAGAGAAGTTAAAGGTGATTTATGGAGATACTGATTCAATTTTTATTTCTCTTGGGAAAGGGAAGAGTATGAAAGATGCAGAGAAATTTTTGAAAGATGTTAATAATGATTTGCCAAGTTTGATGGAGTTAGAATTAGATGGATTCTATAAAAGGGGAATTTTTGTAACAAAAAAAGGTGATTCTGAAAAAGGTGCTAAGAAAAAATATGCACTAATTACTGAAGATAAAAAAATAAAAATTGTAGGTTTTGAAACTGTTAGAGGGGACTGGAGTAAAATCGCAAAGGAAGTTCAGGAAAAGGTTTTGGAGATTATTCTAAAAGAAAATGATGTTAAAAAGGCAGTAGAATATGTTAAAGAGATTGTTAAAAAAACTAAAGAAGGCAAAATACCTATTAAAAAAATGATTATAAAAAAAAGATTGATCAAAGAAATAGAAGACTATGTTGCTATTGGCCCGCATGTAAATGTTGCTAAAAAATTAGTCAAACGCGGAGAAACTGTTGGAGCCGGAAGTGATATTTTGTACGTAGTTCAGCCAGGAAAGGGAAACATTGGTGCTAGGGCGCTTCCCTCTGATGAAGCAAAGATTTATGACCCTGAATATTATATTAATCATCAGATAATTCCTGTCGTTGAAAGAATACTTTCTGCTGTAGGTTATGAAAAAGAAGATGTTACAAATGAACAAAAACAGAAAAGCTTGGGAGACTTCTAATGAGTGATTGGTTGAAGGCCGGAAAAATTGCTGCCGAAGCTAGAGAGTATGCTCAAGAGATTTGTAAAGAAGGAAAAAGTTATACTTATGTTGTAGATACTGTGGAGGATTTTATAATTAAGAAAGGGGGATTTCCAGCATTTCCAATGGATATTTCTGTAAATGAAGTTGCTGCGCATTATTGCCCTTACATTGTTGATACTAAAGTTTTAGAAAAAGGAGATGTTGTTAAATTAGACATTGGAGTTCATGTTAATGGTGCAGTTGCAGATAATGCTTGCACTGTAGAGTTGGGTACAAATGAATGGAAAGAGTTGATTACTGCTTCTAATGATGCCTGTTTAGCGGCATGTGAAATTGCAATTCCAGATTGTCCAATTAGGAATATTGGAAGGGTTATTCAAGAAACCATTACTGAGGCAGGATTTACACCCATAACTAATTTAAGTGGGCATGGCGTTGCTGAATGGAAAGTACATACGTCTCCAACGATTCCAAATTATGATAATAAGAATGAGACTAAGTTAGTTGAAGGGCAGCATATTGCTATTGAACCTTTTGCAACTGATGGAAGTGGAACGGTAAAAGAAGGGAAACCTTGTGGAGTTTATGCATTCCTTGAGAAAAAACCGGTGAGACTACCAAATGCAAGAAAATTATTAACTAAAATTGAAAAAGATTATAGCACATTACCTTTTACAGAGAGATGGTTAAAGGATTTCCCAAATGCAAAATTCTTATTGAACCTTCTTGAGAAATCTGAAGCAATAAAACAATACACAATTCTCCCAGAAAAAACTGGAGGGATGGTTTCACAATATGAAAATACTGTGGAAATAGGAACTGGAATAACAACTAAAACGTGAATCCCTATGTCTGGAATTAAAGTACATATCTTTGGTGTATCTGGAAGTGGCAAGACATATCTTGCTAAACGGTTAGCTGCTATTTTTGAAATTGACCATTATGATTTAGATGATTTCTTTTTTGAATGTAAATATTGTAAATCTAGAACTGCTAAAGAACGTAAAAAATTGTTTAAGGAAACTATTAGAAAAGATAATTGGATAGTTGAAGGTGTTTATGATGAATGGGTTGAAGACTCTATTAAGAAATGTAATTTGTTAATATGGGTCGATGCCCCCTTGAGCGTAATTGTTTGGAGAATACTAAAAAGATATTTGAAAAGTAAGGATGAAAATTCTAGCTTAATTGAAACTTTGAAATTATTGAAAATGGTGTTGCATTATAAACTTAAAGATGATCTAGAAACCTATAGGCGGTCCGGTAAAGAAGTTTTAGAGAGCAACGGCCAATTTATCTATTTGAAAAATAAAAAAGAAGTTGCTAAATTTTTGAAAAAAAGAAAAAAAGAAATGAAATTTGGGGATTAACCCAAATAAGATTGATTAATTGGTTTTTGTTGTGCTACTCTTGCAGCTTTAAGATATTTCTCTTCAATAGTTTTGTATTTCTTTATTTCTTCTTGTTGTAATGAAGGCATTATCTTCTCTAAAGCTTTTTCAAAATTAGCCTGTGTAACTTCTGTTGACTCTTTATCTTTTCTCAATGCTGCCATTGCAGCTTCTCTACAAAGCCCTTGAATATCTGCACCATTAAAAAATTCTAATTTTTTATTAATCTCTTCTAAGTTAACATCTTTTGCAAGAGGAATGGTTCTTGTATGGACTTTTAGAACTGCTAACCTTGTCTTTTCATCTGGAAGTTGAGTTGCAATAATTCTATCGAATCTTCCTGGACGCATAAGTGCAGGATCAACTAAGTCTGGCCTATTTGTTGCAGCTAAAACTACTACATCATTAAGTTCTTCTAATCCATCCATTTCTGCAAGCAGTGCATTTACTACTCTTTCAGTTACTTGAGATCCTGAATCTAATCCCCTTCTTGTTGCTAATGCGTCAATTTCATCAAAGAAAATAATTGTAGGAGAAGTTTCTCTAGCTTTTTCAAAGATTTTTCTTACTCCTTTCTCTGATTCTCCCACCCATTTTGTTAAAAGTTCTGGGCCCTTAACCAAAATGAAATTTGATTCGGACTCATTTGCAACTGCTTTTGCTAATAGTGTTTTACCTGTTCCAGGAGGACCATACATGAGTATTCCTCTTGGAGGCTTAATTCCCATCCTAGTAAATGTTTGAGGGTACTTCAATGGCCATTCTATTGCCTCTTTCAATTCCTCTTTTAATGAATCTAGTCCACCAACATCTGTCCATTTAACATCTGGAGCCTCAACTAAAACTTCCCTTAATGATGAAGGCCTTACAATTTTTCTTGCAGCAATAAAATCATCTTTTGTAACTTGTAATCTTGCCTTTAATTCTTGAGAGATTTCTCCTTCTTTAAGATTTAATTTGGGCATTTCTCTTCTGATAACATTCATTGCTGCTTCCTTACAAAGAGATTCTAAATCTGCACCGACAAAACCGTGAGTCTTGGATGCAATTGCCACTAAATCTACATCTTTTGTAAGGGGCATATTTCTTGTATGAATTTGTAAAATCTTTAATCTCCCTTCTTTGTTTGGAACACCAATGTTAATTTCTCTATCGAATCTTCCAGGCCTTCTTAATGCAGGATCTAATGAGTTTTGCCTATTGGTTGCACCGATTACAATTACTCTTCCTCTTGAATTTAATCCATCCATCACTGTAAGAAGTTGTGAAACCATTCTTCTTTCTACTTCACCATATGTTTCTTCCCTCTTAGGTGCAATAGCATCAATTTCATCTATGAAAATAATTGTAGGTGCATTCTTTTCTGCATCTTCGAATAATTTTCTAATCTTTTTTTCAGTTTCTCCATAGAACTTTGATAAAAGTTCTGGACCATTTACTAAAATAAAATTTGCATTTGTTTCTGTTGCAACAGCTTTTGCTAATAGTGTTTTACCCGTTCCAGGAGGCCCGTGAAGTAATACTCCTTTTGGAGGTGAAATTCCTAAACTTTCAAAAATTTCTGGATTCTTTAATGGTAACTCTACCATTTCTCTTATTTTTTTAATTTCTTCTTGAAGTCCACCAATATCTTCGTAATTAACTTCTGGAATCTTTTCTTCCCCTTCTTTAACTTCAACTGTTTTTGATGAAATCTTTAACGAAGTATTTTCTGTAATTATTGCTGGTTGTTTAGAAGGATCAAGATCCGCTACAATAAATTTTAATGAACCAAAACCAAATGATGTACTGTTTATTTCTTCAAACACATTGAAAATGTCTTCAAATGGAGAACCTGACATTGTTCTCTTTCTTCTTTTTGCTCCGCCTAATGAGATTACGTCTCCTTTGGTAACTGCCCTTCCAAGTAATCCTTGTTTGAATAATGAAGGATTTGCTGCTTGAATCATAACTCCTTGTTGTGCAGGTGCAATGGTGATTGTTTTTGCTTCCCTTACGTCTGCCTTCTGTACCTTTACTTCTTCGCCAATACCAGTTCTTGCATTTCTTCTGATGATTCCATCCATACGAATAATTCTTTGACCAATATCTGAAGGATAAGCCCTATCTACAATACCTACTGAGGTTCTTCCACCTTTAATTTCTACAATTTCGCCAGACTTTACACCTATTTCCCTCATAGTTTGAGAGTCTATTCTAACTATTCCCTTGTAAGCTTCTTCTTGATAAGCTTCTTGTACTTTTAGTGATATTGTTTTGTCTGTCATTGTTTTGGTATTCTCCTTTTTTGATTTAATAAATCTTCCTTCTTTGTGAAAAATAAACTTAGTTTTTCAGGGGATTCTAATGACATTTTGATCATTTCATCAATCTCTGAAAGTAAATTTTCTTGAAAATCAATAATTTCTCTAGGAATTGAAACAGCGTAGGAATTTCCTACTAATCTTAATTTTACGCTGTAGGTTTTATTACTCATTGCCTTAAATTTGTTGTATTCCTCTAAATCTGTAGGGTGTACCCAATTTTCATCGCAGTTTGGACAATTCCATGCCCTTAATTTGTATCCATTTTTATAAATTATAGATTTTTCTGCTTGAATATTACAGCCCTCACATACAATCCTAGCTTCATTTATTGTTTTCATTGTGTATACTCTCCGTGTATACACGAGTTATATAAATATTTCGAAATTGGAAAGGTTGTCTTAATAAATAAGCAACGAAAGGGTAGTTTATGGATTTACCTGAAGGTTTGAAAGAAAAAGGGATTGGATTGGATAAAGGGTTATTTTTAGTTTATGGTAAGGCTGGAACAGGTAAAACTACTTTCATGATGGAAGCAATTAAACAAATTTCTGGAAAGGCATTTATTCTTGATTCTGAAGGAGGATTTAGTATTGATAGATTTAAACAAATTTCTGGAGATCAGTTGGATAGTTTAATGATTGCTAAACCTGGAAATTTGAAAGAACAAGCAAAAATAATTAGTAATGTGTTAGATAATGAAAAACTCTTTGACTTCATTGGTGTAGATACAATAGGTAAACACTATCGTGAAGAGGTTCGTAAAGATAGGAAAGGTTCTAACAATGAAATGGCTAGACAAATGAGAGTTTTGAAAGAAATTTCACGTAATAAACCTGTAATTATCTGTAATCAAGTTTATCAAAACATTCGAGAAAACAAAGTTGAACCACTTGCTGGAAACTTTGTAACTAAATGGTGTGATGTTGTGATTGAATTAGATGAAGTTAATGAAGTTAGAAAGTTTAAATTGATTAAACCCTCAGTTAGTGATCAAGACTTTAGTTTGAATGATAACGGTTTTATTTTTTCCTAGAAACTTTCTTTGTTGTTTTCTTTTTTGTAGCCTTTTTTGTTGTTTTCTTTTTTGTAGCCTTTTTTGTTGTTTTCTTGACTGCTCTTTTGTATGGAGGTAATCCTTTTTCTGCTCTTTTTCTTTCTTGTTCTTTTCTCCATTCAACCTTTGGAGGACACTCTTGATTCAAACAATAATCAAAAGGCCTTTTTCCAGAACGAATTGCCAATACTGTATGGAAATCACATTCCTTACACTTCTTACCATGTGTTCTAACTAATGAATTTGCAGGAAGTGAATAAGTGTTCTTACAATCAGGGTATTGATCGCATGCAACAAACTTTCCAAAACGGCCATTTCTAATTTGAATAACACCTTTTTTACATTTTGGACATTCTGCAATAGTATTTAATTTGTATTCTGTTTTTCTTGTCGCCTTAACTAGTACTTCTCCAATTTCTTGTTCATGTTCTCTAAAATGCTTTAATGTTTTTGTTAATGTTTTCTTTGCTTCTTCTAATACTTCTTCTTTTGTTTTTTTATCTTCCATAATCTTTTCCATTTCTTCTTCGAAATGTCTGGTGAGGTCTGTATCTAGAATTTCAGGACAGAATTTTTCAAGTGCTTCAACTGCCCGCATACCTAGTTCTGTAGCGGTTATGGATACATCTGTAACATAGTTTCTGAGGTATAATGCATCTAAAATTGAAGCTCTTGTTGCTTTTGTACCTATATTTAACTTATCCATTTCTTTTAGAATAGACGCCGGGGTGTATCTTCTTGGAGGTTGAGTTTCTTTATCTTCTTTAATTACTTTAGGAGAAGTTAGCTCTTGCCCTTCTTCTAACTGGGGAAGCTGTAATTCTTTTAATCTTAAATAGGGTTCATAAATTTCATGCCACCCTTTTTTTACAGTTGTTGTTCCCTTTGCTACAAAAGGTTCTTGATTTACATCAATATCTGCAGTAATAGTTTTTCTTTTTGCAGGTTCTGCAAAAGTTGAAAGCATTCTTCTAACAATTAAATCATAAATTTTTTTGTTTTTACCTGCAGTTCTTGCTTTTTCACCAGTAGCATAAATAGCGGGATGTGCAGAATCTGATTTTTTACCTTCATTAGGAACTAACTTTGTTTTTAGTAATTTTTCACAATGTGGTTGGTAATCTTTTACTGCTTGAAGTTTTTTGATAATTTTTCCTAACTCTAATGCTGCAGGATACTTTTGTGAAGAGGTCCTAGGATAAGAGATTAATCCCTTAGTGTATAACTCTTGAGCAATAGATAGAGTTTCTTTTGGAGAAATATGGAATAATGAATATGCTTCTGTTTGTAAATTTGTTAAATTGAAAGGTGGTGGAGGTTTTGATTCTGTTTCTCTTTCAGAAATTTTAGAAATAATCGCTTGAGGATCTTTTGTGTTTTTTAAAATTGAATCTACTTTCTTTTTGTCAAAGATTTTTCCCTCTTTGTGGTATGCTTCTATTTTGTGTTTTTTAGCTTCTGCCTCTAAGTTTATTTCCCAATATGGTTCTGAAATGAACTTTGCTATCTCTTTTTCTTTTTCTACAATTATCTTTAAAGTTGGTCCCTGAACTCTTCCCGAAGTCATTAGTTTGAATGCTCCAGTAGATTTTACTGCCAAAGTTAGTGCCCTTGATAAAGAAATACCCCAAAAATAGTCTAAATGGTGTCTGGTTTGGCCTGCATTGATTACTCCGAAGTCTAAATGTTTTGAAGCATTTTTATAAGACTCTACTAATTCCTTTTTTGTCAGTGTTGAGAATTTCATTCTTCTTGCATCTTTTTTCTTTGCAATGAAATTAACACAATTAAACCCGATTACTGATCCTTCAGTATCATAGTCACAAGCAACTGTAAATGAGTCTGCTTTTTTTACTAATTTCTTTAATGCTTCGATGTAAGGTTTAGAATGCGCTTGGTTTTTTCTTACTTTGTATGCTTCTACCCATTCAATATCAAAAACTGGATAGTCCCATCCTTTCTTTTTCTTTATTTCTTTTAATCCAAATAGGTGCCCCACTGCACAACCCACAATAATCTCTTTTCCATTGTGTGTTAATTCAAAATAGGGTGCTTTGCCAATTGCTTTTTTCGTAGGCGCTATATCTGCTAGAGCAAATGCTATTTTTTCTGCTTGTGCTGGTTTTTCTGTAAAGATTAACTCTACCATGAGATAGTGTTAGAAAATATAGGTTATATAAGTATTTTGGAGAATGAATTTTATTTCTTGGGTTTTATTTCTTTAAAATTAAGATACTCGTGTAACACTTTTGGAATCTTTACTGATCCATCTTTTTGTTGGAAATTTTCCAGAATTGCAACCATTGCTCTTGATGTTGCAACCATTGTGTTGTTAAGTAAGTGTACATATTCTCTTTCTTTTCCAGTAGCGTATTTGATATTTAACTTTCTTGATTGGTAGTCTGTGCAATGACCTGCAGAAGTTACTTCTTTGTATGCTTCTTGTCTAGGGAACCATGCTTCAATATCGTATTGCTTTGCAAACTTGTCCCCTAAGTCTCCTGAACAAATTTCAATAACTCTGAAAGGAATTTCTAGGCTTTCAAAAAAATCTTCAGTTATCTTTTCCATTTCTTCTAACCTGTCAAATGAATTTTCTTTTGAAGATAACATAACTTGTTCTACTTTGTTAAATTGGTGCATCCTGAATAGACCTTTAGTATCTACACCTCTGCTCCCAATTTCTTTTCTAAAACAAGGAGTAACTGTACATAACTTTGTAGGTAGGTCTTTTTTGTCTAACACTTTTCCAGCGAACAACGCAACTAAGGGATGTTCACCTGTACCTATTAAGTAAAGATCTTCACCTTCTACTTTGTAAATAACTTCTTTAAAATCTGCAATGTTTACTGCACCACTTAATGTTTTTTTGTTTAACACCATTGGAGGAACTACAAAAGTAAATCCTCTCTGAATTAAGTAATCAACACCGTATCTTTGTAATGCATAATCTAATTGTGCAAGTTCTCCAATGATATAATTAAAACCTTGGCCTGCGACTTTTCTCCCTGCTTCAAAGTCTGCAATGTTTAATGACTCTGCAAGTTCTCCATGACTTTTTAGTTTGAAATCAAACTTCTTAGGCTTACCCACTTTTTTAATTTCTGGATTTTTAGATTCGTCTTCCCCTACAGGAGTAGTTGAATGTAACATGTTCGGGAGTTGAATTAACTTTTCATTCATGTTTGATTTTAGAAGATCCATTTTTTCTTCAAATTCTTTAACTCTTGAAGGAATCTTTGCAGCTTCTTTAATTTCTTTGTCTGCTTTTTTCTTTTCTTTTTTTAGTTTATTAATTTCTTTAGAAAGTTTATTTCTTTCTGAACGCAGATCATCAATTTCTTTTTTTAGAAGTTTGAAACTAGTATAATCTTGGATTAATTCATCAACCATCCAGATCTGGCCTTCTTTGAATCTCTTTTTTAGATTGTGTTTTACCTCTGAAGGATTTTCAACAATGAATTTTATGTCTAACATGACTAATTTTTTGGAAAAGGTATATAAAGGTTTTTTGGTCTAACTCTCAATGAGCATAATTTCTTTAAATAGTGTCTTAAAAGTATAGTATGGAAAGAAAAGGTTTAAATATACGAGAAAGGATTTAATTTCTGAAAGGGAAAATTAGAACCTTTTGAAAATAATCATCATTTTATTAATGAACTGGGGGGAGTTTTAATGAAGAAAAGCGAAAAAGAAATATTTGAAGTGTTTTTTAGATCAAAACCTGCAATGATGTTAGTGGCACTAAGAAACAGCAACAAGAGCAGATATGGATCAATATTAGCAAAAGAAGTAGATTGTACATACAGTCACGCAGTAAAAATTTTACAAGAGATGGAAACTGCAAAGCTTGTTGAGTTTCAAAAGAATGGCAGAATTAAAACCATTAAACTGACAGACACTGGACATACAGTTGCTGGACATATTGAAAGAATCAGAGAGATTCTTTAATTTTTTTTATTTTGTAATTATTATATAATGGTTACTCTTTCTATATTTTTTTAAAGTTTTATTCAACATTTTAGTTGATGGCATTTCTAGGATTTGGAAACTTTGTAGGACTTCTCGCACTGTTTTCTTTGATCCCGTTTTTAATTTTATTTTTTATAAAGCCTAAAGCACGAGAGATGATTATTCCCTCTGTAATGTTTCTTTCCAGAGGAGATGAACGTAAAAATAAGCGTAGTTCATTTAAAAATTTAGTAAACGATAAGTTATTGTTACTACAGATTTTAATTATTGGTTTAATTGCATTATTCTTTGCTGCACCTTATCTCTCTGTGTCTACGGTGGGTAGTGGAGATGTGGTCTTTGTGTTAGACACCAGCGCAAGTATGGAAAAACATGTGGAATCACTAAAGGATTCTGCATTAGATAATATGGGTGCTAGGAATACAATCATTATTGTGGGAAGTTCTCCTAGAATAGTTCTTGAAGGGGGAGATTCAAGTGAAGCTAAAAAAATAATTAAAAAATTAGGCGTGAGTGGTTCTAAATCTGCAATTACTGAAAGTCTTGTGCTAGCTAAAATTTATTTAGATAATATTCAGAGTGAGAAAGCACTTTTCTTTGGAAGCGATTTAATTGATACAGAAAATGGAGAATTGATTAATCAGTTAAATGAATTTGATAATAGTAAAATTCCAATTAAATTAGTTGACTTTTATTCTGATAATAAAAACAATGCAGGATTTATTGCTCTTGATTTAAAAAAGAATGGGAAAAGCATTGTAGTGATTAAGAACTTTTGTTGTGAAATGAAAAGTTTTGAGGTTTCTTATGAAGGTAGGAAAAAAGTAGTTACCTTGAATGTAGGAGCTAGTGAAGAATTTGAATTTGATATGGTTAAAGGAAAAAGTGAAATTAATCTACTTATCGAAGATGAAATTAATGGAGATAATATTATTTATTTGATTAATGATGAACGTGAAGCTGTTAACGTTATGCTCATACAAGAAGGTACAGACAAGTATCTGGAATCTGCTCTTGATGCTTCTGGCACTGTTAAGTTTGTTAAAAAATCCGTGAACAACATTAAAAAAGGTTATGACGTGTATATCCTTAATAAAATTTCTAGCCTAACAGTTGAAGCTAAAAAAATATTGAAGGAAGAATTAAATCTGGGGAAAAGTGTGATTGTAATTGGATCAGAAGAAGGTTCAGGCGTTGGAAGTTATGAGGATTTCCTTAATTTTGATATTGGAGAGAAGGTTAGTGGAGGAGAATCTAAATTGACAAGAGGGGTTTCTTTTACTGAGGGTCTTAGTTTTGGAAGACACAGTAGAGTGAGGGGGATTGATTGTGGAATCTCCTGTCAAGAATATCTTGTTGCTGGAGATCAACCAGTTATTTTTGTTAAACCGTTTGAAAAGGGATTGTTTGCATACTACGGTGTATTTGGAGAAGACTTTTCAAATAGACCCGATTATCCAATTTTCTGGACAAGATTTGTAAGATATCTTGGAGGGTATAAGGGGCTTAATGAAATGAATACAAACACTGGAACAATAATTAGTTTTGGTGGTGATGCAAATTTCAAATTACCCGGCGGAACAAAAGAAAAAGGCAATTCATTAATTATGGAAGAATCAGGATTTTATGAAATAGAAAATAAGATTTATTCTGCAAATGTTCTTAATGAAGAAGAATCTAATTTGGAAAGAGAGAATTTATTAGAAAATCGTATTAGTAATGAAGACGTTATTCAGAGTAAGGTAAAAAAGAATATTTGGAAAGAGCTTTTGATTATTGGAATGTTCTTATTAATACTTGAATGGATTGTATCCAATAGAAGGATTGCAAGGAGAGATTACAGTGTTTAGTTTTTTCTCTAATTTATTTGCTGCTCCAGAGTATCTTTTATTCTTTATTTTAATTTTATTGGGCATATTTATTTTTGCTAGGACTAACCGAAGACTGTATTGGACTAGAATTTTGATATTAGTTCTACTTGTGTTGGCAATTTCTGAACCTTACTCTCTAGATAGTATTTTGAGCGGTGGGAAAAATAAGTTAGTGATATTGGAAGATGAAAGTAACTCATATGATCTTTTTGGAGGAAATATTGATGAACGATTTATTAATGGTCTAAAAAAGAAAGTGGGTGCTAAACATAAATTAATTGGGACTAAATTAACTTCAGATATTGGTGAAGAAATCATTACCTCATTTAGAAGGGGTGAGAATGTATTATTGTTTAGTGATGGGCAGATAAATGAAGGTGTTAATTGGAATAAAGTTTTGGAAATTTCAAGGATTGAGAACTTAAGTTTAAACTTATTTGAAAGGGACTTAAAGGAATCTGACTACTCTGTAAAAATTGTAGGGCCTTCTAAAATTGGACCAGATACGGAAGCACAGTTTACTGTAATTGTTAGTGGAACTGATAATACTGCTCAAAGAGTTAGTTTAGTGGTTGATGGAAAAGAAGTTGTTTCTCAATTCGGAACTGAAATAGAATATTCTGCCAAATTTTCAGAAGGATATCATGAATTAGTTGCAAGTATTGGAGGAGATGATTTCTTTGAAAAAAATAATGTTTATTATAAGAGTGTTAAAGTTGTAGAAAAACCTAAAATCTTATTGTTTGGTTCTGCTGGAACAAGGTTAGAAAAACTTCTCTCTAAGTTATACTCTGTTGAAGTTGGAGGACTATATGGTCTTGATAAATATCATGCAGTTGTTATAGATGACAAACCTGTTGATAGTTTTGGAGATAAGGTTGCAGATCTAAACAAATATGTTGGAAAAGGAAATGGATTGTTTGTTGTTGGTGGAAAAAATTCTTTTGAAAGAGATGGAAGTTATCCCGGAAGTAAGTTTGAAAAGTTATTGCCTGTTGAAGTTGGAGGGACTGGAAAAAAGATGGGAGATATTAATGTGATACTTTTAATTGACATTTCTAGCAGCGTTGGTGCAGAATATGGCGGAGGAAATGCTGCAGATGTTGCAAAGGCACTTGCTGTAGGTGTTGTTGAAGATGTTACTGATGACCATAGTTTGGGAGTTGTAGCATTTAATGATGAGGCATATATTATTGAGCCCTTGGGATTATTAGAAAATAAAGATAGGTCTGTTGTTGAAAGTAATATTGTCTCTTTGGTTCCAGAAGGATACACATACCTGGGAAATGGTGTAACTGCGAGTGTAGATATGTTGAAAAGTTTGTCTGGTGGAAAAAATATAATTTTATTTAGTGATGGATCAAGTCAGGGAGAAACTAGCGGTGCTATTAATTATGCCATCCAAAATAATGTAAAGATATACTCTGTAGGCATTGGAACAAATCCTAATAATGTTTTGCTAAAAAGTATAAGTAACCTTACGGGAGGAACATATTACTGGGCAGGACAATCTCACCAACTCGCACTGGTGTTTGGAGATCCTGCGGGAACTTCTAGTGGAGAAGGAAAAGTAAAAATATTTGATGATTCTCATTTCATTACAGAAGGATTATTTCCAATTGAAAATATTTATGGGATGAATAAAGTACTTCCAAAAAATGCTGGAAGATTATTAGTTACTGGGGGAAGCGGGGACCCATTACTTAGTGTTTGGAGGAAAGGTCTTGGAAGAGTAGGCGTACTCTCTTCAGATAGCGGCGCAAATTGGGGAGGAGAACTTTATTCGGGAATAAGTTCTACTCTGTTAAGTAGATCATTTAGTTGGGTTAGTGGAGATCCTGAACGAAAGAATGAATACTTCTTCGAGTTTAATGATGCGAGAATTGGAAAAGAAGTAGAAGTTACAATCATTGGAGGAAAACCTCCAGAGGCAGAAGGTTTTGAAATCAAACGAAGTCCTGATGGAAATTATTTAGCAAAAAAGACTGTAGAAGAAGTGGGATTCTTCGAGTTTGGAGATGAAAATTATGCAGTAAATTATAATGATGAACTTGAGAATATTGGAACTAACGATGAGATGAAAAAAACAGTGATTTCTACTGGAGGAAAAATTCTGAAAGGAGAGAATATGAACGAATTGGAGTCAGTTTTAAAAGAAAATAAAACAGTGATAAAAGGTACAAAAGAACTGTTTATTTGGCCACTATTGGTGTTAGCAATGGCTATTTTTATAGTCGATGTGTGGTTTAGGACTGTTTCCGAACGCAAAAATATTTAAAGATGTAATAGGAAGGCTATATTATGAGTTTTTTAGATGATGTAAGAAAAGGAATGGACAAAAGGGCCCTTGATAAAGTAAATAGGGAACTTGAAGAATTAAGAAAAAAAGAACACTTATTTGAGAAGGGCGGACCTAAAGGAAATGAGAAAATATCTATTGGTTCAGGAAGCTCAATTAGTAATTTAAAGAAGATAGCCATATTTTTATTTTTGTTGTGGGCAATTACATTTTTTGTCTACATGGGAAAGGTTGCAAACCTAGAAGCTGAAGTTGAAGATGTGGCTTATGAGAAGGATTTAAAGATATTGAACTTGACAACAGTCTTAGCAGAAACAATTAGTGAGTTGGACAATAAAACTCGTGCAGAAACTGAGATTAGTACAGAATTAACAGATCTTGGAGAGTTAAAAAACATTTTAGAACTAGAGATTTATGAGTTAGAAATCAAGATTGCAAGTCTAGAGACTAATCTTACAACTCAAAGCGGTTTAGTAAATAAATATGAGGCGTGTATAGTTAGTTCTACAGGATTTAATGGTTCACTAAATGAATGTTCTAACTATTAAATATCATAATGGTTAATGTAAGAAAAGAAGTTTCTAGAATTAAACGAAGATTGGTTTTAACTAAATTCTTTGATTGTTTCTTAGATAGTATTTTGATTAGTTTGTTAATATCTTTATTCTTAGTATTTTTTGGACTTAGTTTTTTAATTGCTGTAGGCATTAGTGGAGGTTATTTGGTTTTTGGGCTTATTAGATCTGCAAAAAGATCAAGTATTTCTGAAATTGAGAAAAAAATACCTGGATTGGAGTGGCAATTGAGAACTGCAGTAGATAATTTTGGAAAAGATAATGAGATTATTAATGATCTGAACGATGAAGTTGCTGCAAAGGTGGGATTTGTAGGTTTTTATGATTTAATTAGTGGAAAAAGAACAATCAAAAGATTTGGAGGGTTAGTTGCTCTGGGGATTCTTTTATTTTATATTCAGAGTAGTGGATTTAATATTCTGGATACTGTTGAAGAGTTTGGAGGAGAAGGAATTGGAAGCCCAACTGGATTTTTTGGTGGAGGGGAAGCTAAAATTGGAGACTTGGCAGATGTTCAAGGAGATGGAAGTCTTGCAGAACTTGGAGGAGAAGAAATTGAATTAGAACTTGGGACTGTGGCAAATGAAGCTGATTTAGGCTCAGAGGGAGAATATGAAAAAGATGTTGGAGGGCAAAACTTTGATGGAAAAATTGGAGGATCCCAGGATAAAAGCTTCAACGAAGATATTAATTTAGATGAAAAATCAATAGTTGAAAGATTTTACAATAATCTTAATAAATAGACAAAATAATTTTATTCTAGAGGTGGTAAAAAGAGAAAGGAGTTATAGGTATGATATCAAATTTAAAGAGTTCAGAAGATGTAAAATCAATTATTGATGAAGTTCTGAGCCATATTGGTTATATTGTCGTTGGACAAGAAGAAGTAATCAAACAAACAATTATTTCTATTTTATGTGGAGCAAATGCACTTCTTGAAGGTTATCCTGGATTAGCTAAGACTCTTACTGTAAATAGTCTGTCTAAACTAATGGATTTAAAATTTAGTAGAATACAAGGAACACCCGATTTAATGCCCTCAGATATAATTGGAACCCATATTTTGGAAGAAAAAAATGGAAAAAGAGAATTTTCATTTCAACAGGGGCCTCTTTTTTCTAATATTGTTTTAATGGATGAAATTAACAGAGCAACACCAAAAACTCAAAGTGCATTATTAGAAGCAATGCAAGAAAAACAAGTTACTGTCGGAACTCAAGTGTTTAAGATGGACAAACCTTTCTTTGTTTTAGCTACACAGAATCCAGTTGAACAGGAAGGAACTTATCCATTACCTGAAGCTCAGTGTGACAGATTTTTATTTAAGATTAGATCACAATATCCTAAGTTTGACGAAGAAGTAGAAATTGTGAATAGATTTACTGAAGAAGAAAGGGAAATTGATTCATTAAAACCAGTTTTAGGGAAAGAAAACATAATTAATTTGCAAAAAATGGTGAGGCAAGTTCCGGTTGCTAATGATATTAAACATTATGCAGTAGATTTAGTAAATAAAACTAGAAACCATAAAGAGCTTATTGAATTTGGTGCTAGTCCTAGAGCAAGTTTAGGCTTATTAATGGCGAGTAAAGCAAAGGCCCTTATTGAAGGAAGAAATTATGTTAACAAAGAAGATATTAATGAAATGGCCTTACCAGTTTTAAGACATAGAATTATTTTAAACTTTGAAGCTGAGAGAAATAATTTTGATGCTGATGCAGTTATTAAATATCTTCTAAAATGATTGAAGATGATTTCCTAAAACATTTAGATCGGATGTGTTTACTAGTAAATAAACGAGTTTCTTCTAATTATATTGGAGAAAGAAGTAGTTACGAAAGTGGAAAAGGAAATTTGTTCAAAGAACATAGAATTTATACTTCCGGAGATGATTTTAAAGATATAGACTGGAAAGTTTATGGACGAACGGATAAACTACATATTCGAAGATTTGAAGAGGATAAAAGTTTAAGTGTCCATATTATTATTGATGCTAGTAAATCTATGGATTATGCTTCTGGCAAAATAACTAAATTTGAATATTCTTCAATGATTGGTTTGAGTTTTGCTTATATGGCAATGAAAAAAAATGAAAAGTTTATTTTGAGTACTTTTTCAGATAATCTTGAGGTATTTTTGCCTAGAAGGGGTAAAGCTCAATTTGTTAGGACATTAGATTACCTTAGAACTAAAACTGCTGAAGGGATAACACGGTTTGAAGATTCTTTAACAGGATACTTAAAAAAAATAGGATCGAGAAGCATGGTTGTGATTGTGAGTGATTTTTTTTATGATCTTGATGAGATTGCAAGAAGTCTTGGAAGATTTAAAAATTGTGAGATTAAATTAATACAAGTTCTTGATGATGTTGAAAGTAACATGGATCTAAAAGGAAATTTAAAATTAAAAGATATGGAAACTAGTGAAGTTATCCATGCATTCATGGATAAGATTACTAAAAAAAATTACATGAATAAGAAAAAAGAACATAATGCAAGACTGAAATGGATTGCAGATTCATTGGGTGCAGAGTTTTATAGTTTCAATAGTAGTTCGCCAATTTTTGATTCAATTTATGAAGTTCTAAGAAACTAATTATAATTATGTTGAATAATTGAGAAGATAATTAATGAGGTGGCAAGTGCAACTGTTACCATGTCAAATATTTTGTGTCTTGATTCTTCATCTGACTTTGCAATTAAAATAATTAATGAAAACAATGCAGTGGGTGCAGCTAACATATTTTGTTTTACTGCAGAGATTACAAACATGTAACCAGATAAAAGGTTTAATATTAATTTGAATGGTCTTATTATCATCTTTTTTATGCGGGCCCAGAGGGATTTGAACCCCCGACCCCTTGGTTAAGAGCCAAGTGCTCTAGCCAGACTGAGCTATGGGCCCATGCCTCTTTTGTGATATTATGTTAACGTGGAGTTTTAAAAAGTTTATGCTATAAGAAAATTATATAAACCATGAAGAGAAAGTAATTTTAAATGAGGTATAAACTTAAATCTAAACCTAAGAATCCTACAATTGTAGAAGGATTTCCAGGGTTTGGTCTTGTAGGAACAATTGCTACAGAATATTTAATTAAACATTTAGATGCCAAGAAAATTGGTTACATTCGTGTTGAAGAAATTACTCCCACTATTGCAATCCATGACGGAGAACCGATTGAACCATTAGGAATATTTTATTCTAAAAAGAAAAACCTATTAATTCTTCATGCTCTTGTGAATGTTTCTGGACTTGAATGGAAAATTGCAGAAATTCTTGCTAAGATGGCTAAAGATTTGAAAGCTAAAGAAATTATAAGTCTTGAAGGTGTTGGTAGTGAAACAATTATGAAAGGTAAAACTCCTAATTCATATTATTTGAGCCACAATAAAAAGTTTAAGTCTAAATGTGGAGAACCTTTAGATGAAGGAATTATTATTGGTGTGACTGGCGCACTAATTGTTAGAGACGATGTAAAAAATACATGTATTTTTGCAGAAACTCATTCTACACTTCCAGATTCAAGAGCGGCAGCAAAAATATTGTGTGTTTTAGATGAATATTTAAAATTAGGCTTAGATTACCAGCCGTTGATCAAAAAAGCTGAACAATTTGAAGGCAAATTGAAAGATGTTATGTCCAAAGCTAAAAAAGTGTCAAGATCTGCTGAAGAAAAGAGCCAAAGTTACTTTGGATAAGATGATTTTTCTAAAAAATAGGAGTTACGGGGTGTTAGTTCTCACTTTATTGGTTATTTTCTTGGTAGGATGTAGTGCCCACCCATATATTTTCGTTGAAGGTGAAAAAATTAAGATTGAAATAGTAGACGAAATTGAAGAAATGTCTAAAGGTTTGATGTTTAGAAAAAATTTATGTGAGGATTGTGGTATGTTGTTTGTATTTAAAAGAGATATGGCTCAAAGTTTTTGGATGAAAAATACATTAATACCATTAGATATGGTCTTTATCGACTCTAACGGAATTGTGGTGGATGTTTTACACGCTAACCCTTGTGTAAAAGACCCTTGTGAACATTACAAATCTCAAAAACCTGCCAAATATGTGCTTGAAGTAAATCAAAATAAGTTTAATGATGAATTAATAGGGAAGCTAATAAAAATAAAATATTAAAGGTAGTTATTTTTTACCTTTCTTTTTCTTTCTTGATTTTTTAATAATAGGAATTTCTTCCTCAATAATGTTCAAAGAATCCACAATGCCTTCCAATTCTCGAATTCTTGCATCTTGTTCTCTCACTTTTGCTTCATAATCTCGATGTTTATCCTTAACACGAGAGAAAGAATTCTTTGTATTAATTTTATGATCTCTTAAATTAGATAAAATCTCCTTAAAAGTATCACTTTTTCCCAATAACCAGTCTGCAATTACTATCTTTATCACCTCTGTGTTTATTTTTATTCTTTTTTTTATTTATAAATATTATTGTTATTTGGTAAAGTATATTTTTTAGTTTTTACTTAAAACTTTTAAGAAAAGTTGAACATAAAAGATTTAATTTTTAATTATAATATTTAATATTTACTGCTGATTAAAACTTTTAATCATTTCTTAAAGATTATTTTAACCAGGTGCTTAAAACTTTTAGTTCTTTATCGGAAGTTTTCAATACATCCAAAGGGCTTTTTACTTTGAGTAACTGTTTCCTTGAAACCTTAGTATAGCGCTGTGTGGTGGAGATATCTGAGTGTCCTAAGAGTACTTGAATAACCCTTATATCTGTTCCTGCATCAAGTAAATGTGTTGCAAATGAACTTCTAAGTGCATGACAGAAAACTCTTTTCTTAATTCCTGCACGCTTTGCAGAGTTGGTTACAATCATCTGTGCTCTTCGTTCAGTCCAATGGTTACCTCTTGAATTAAAAATATATTTTGATTGTTTTTTTCTTGTTTCTAAATATAATTTTAAAGTTTTTACAAATCCTTTAGACAAAATAATGTTCCTATCTTTTTTTCCTTTTCCTGACCTTATGGTCCCCATGTTTTCAATTAAGTCTAAGTTGTCTACCTCTAAATTTACTGCTTCTGAAACTCTTAAACCTGAAGAATAAAGTAGTTCTATGAGTAATCTTTGACGGGTGTTTTTAGTCGCTTCTAAGAGACTTTTTATTTCATCCATGGAAAGTACTATTGGAAGTTTTTTTTCAATTTTAGGTGCCTTTAAATCGCCTACAATGTTTTTTTTGAGAACCTCTTTGAAATAAAATTTAATTGAGGAGATTGCTAGGTTTACTGATGCAGGTTTTAATCGTTTTTGAGTCATCAAATGTGCAATATAGTTCTTTAAATCCTGTTCTTTAATTTGCCTTGTTGGTTTTTTTACATAATTTAAAAATTCTTGATTCTGTCTTAAATAACTCTTTAGCGTAATCTCTGAATAACCTCTTATTCTCAATTCTGTTTCTAAATTAGCTAAACGATCTACCACTTTTATTCGTATAATGCTGTGTCTATATGTTTAAATAATTTTAGAACTAGAAAATATCAGTGAACAGATTTCCTAGTAAAAAAAAATTAGAAGAAAGATTGATTATTGGAATTGATGAGTTCAATAATGGTAAGTCTCATCCAGAAGTACCTTTTATTTGTGTTGCATATACTAGCTTTCCAAGTCATAAACTCAAAGGGAAGATTATCAGTAAGGGGAGGGGGTTCAAGGATGACCCAAAAGTTAGAAGTAGATTCAGGAAAAACGCTCTTGAATTTTTAAGAGAGCATTCTAGGTTCGATTATTTTTCTTTAGAAGCTTCAGCAGACCAAATTTTTTCTAGTGCTACCCGTGCTACTGCTACAGCACGATTGATTTATGAGTCTGCAATCAAACATATTCATGAAGACCCTTTAATCATTATTGATGGCGCCCCATTCAGCCCCCTTGCAGAAGAAATTATTGAAGAAACTCTTGAACGTTATGGCCTTCCATTAGAAGATGTGTTCTTTAGAAAAAAAGCAGATGTAATTTATGATCCTGTTAAGACTGCAGATAGGATTGCATATTGTTTGGGTGCATTGAGATATGGGTCAATTGGAAGTCAAAGAAAATGGCCTTACCGAAATCGAAAAATTGATTTTAGGGCAGAGCCACCAACAGAAGAGGACTATCTGCTGTATGGGCTCAACAAGCCTTCTATGCAGAGATAATGGGCTACTTCGTATAATGTATGTTATATGAAATTAGAATATTTTTCAAACTTTGAATTCTTGAGCTTTTAATTCTTGAAAAATTTCGTATCCACATTCTCTCAAACCTTTTGGTTCATTTATGATTTGATAAACGCATGGAAAATATGAAAAACATAAATCATTAGATTGCTTAAAATAAAAATTATCTATAACACAAATTGATGCAAGTCTACTACTTTCTTCCCTTAATGGAAAATCTTTGATTATTTTTGAGTATAATTTTTCAGATAATTCTGTTATTTTATTCAATGCATAGATTGTCATTTTAATTTTTTGGAAAATTAATTTGTTGAAGTAAGATATAAATCTTTCTTTTTAGTTTATAGTCTAATTTTTAGAAAGGGGTTTTTCTGACCGATAACCACAGTTTTTGCAATATTTGACATCATATGGTCCATCTGAAAACTTATGGTCTCCTTTATGAAGTTTTGACTTGCATTCTGGGCAAAATTCTTTTTGTTTCATATGAGAATATGTTGTTGTCTTTGCTTAAAAGTTTTTATCAAACAGTCAATAACAAGAATAAAAAACTTTGCCCTTTACTGGGTCAGTAGGATGATTAATAACTCTTTTTTTCAAACCTTCGTCTGGGAAAAATTCCAACCATCTTGCAAAATCAAAAAATGCTAAATCCTCTGTTTTAGGCACATAGAATGTGTTGTTGCACATCCCAGTATCCACAGGCAAATAACCTAAAGTCATAATTTGATCAAGATATTCTGTAAATTTTTCTTTTGCTTTTAGTTTTAATTCTGATGGAAGATAAGTAGGATTTTGTCCGTCAAGTTTTTCCATAACTAAACCAAATTGCCTACGTCCATGGTTGTGTAAAATATGGTCTTTTGGAAAAGATAATTCTATTGAATCATAAATATCTGGTACGTGTATTTGATTCTCTGCTAAGTGTTGATTAATCCTAATTTCTTTTCTTAATTTTCTACTTTGCCTAAAGAATTTAACTGCCTTATCGCCCTCTAAAGAGTAGACAATTCCGTCTGCACCTTGACCAATTTTATTTTCTAGAGTAAAATCTTCTATATAATATTTCTTCATTTTGTAATCACTAAGTATATTGTTGAGTATATGCTTTAAAAAGGTGCATACTATTGAAAAAACTTGTATTTGTTAAATAATATCTATTTTTGTGTTAATTATTCCAAAAATTGAGTATATGAATTTTGAAAATGAGTTAAAAAATAAGATTGTGTTTATCTTCCTTCTAATTTTTCTAATGAGTCTAAATTGGCTATATGGTATGATTATGACCTTTCAAATTATTTGAATGATGGATTAAAAATAATCAATCGTTTATGGGGCGAGAGTAAAAGAATCGAAAATTTGTTGATCCAGGATACTTATTTGGCAGAAATTCAAACAGTTGAAGTAAGTGGTCCAAATTTTGAAAATATTACTATTTTGGAGGTAATTACATATATTCATTAAAAAATTCGATAAATATATGTACTTATTTTTAGAAGATTAGGGAGAGTTTATCCTCACTTAATTTGAGCTGTTGCTTTTTTGGGCTGCTTTTCTTTATTTGTCTTGAAAAATTTATTACCTTTTTCCGTAATTGCGATATATGTTTGCTTACCTTTTCTATTTTTGTAAAGTATTCCTGCATCTGCCATAATCCCTACATATTCTGAAACTGTTGACCTCACTTTGTCATAAGGTTTTCCAGGATATAGGTCTTGGGCTAGTGTTTTAAGAGAAGTCCATTCTTGACCAGATTCCCTTTGGAATGCCCCTAATCTGAAAAACATTGCTTTTTGGGTCTCAGTTAAATCATCTAAAGGTGATCTTTTCATCTCAGGATAGCTGTTTTTTGTCTCGTAATCATAATATTGTTCTTCTTTTTGAACTTTTTTCTTTTTAGCTGGTGCTATTTGTTGAATTTGGTCTCTTTGAGCTAAATAGGATAAAACTTGTCCAATTTCTTCAATTCTAGACTCCATATTTTTGAATCTATCTTCATATTCACCATCTTTATCTTTGAAAAATGAAAGCCAATCCCTTACTACTTTTATGTCTGATTTTATTCTTGTGAATGATTTTTTTAAATTACCAGAAATCTGATTAATGTGTTCTACTGCTTCGTCAACCTCTGACCTCTTTTTACCGAAGAATAGGAAACCCATTAGATGTTTTTAAGATGTTTTTATTTATAAATGTAACTAAAGCGTCGATGATGCGTCGAAGGCTCCTTAGAATGATCGTAGACGCATGTAGACGTGTCGTAGACGGTTCGTAGACGGTTCGTAGACGGATAATCGACGTATAAATAGACGTTATTTATAAAGAAATTGAAGAAATGTAGACGTTTCCGACGGATGAAAAAAATAATATGAACTAACTGAGAAGTGTGAAAATGACCCGTAGACGGATGAAAAAAATATAAATGATCCAAAAATAATCTTAGAAGTACCGATTTTACTTTGTGAGGGTACAATAAACAGAGATATAGGTACAGTGAGGGTAATTTATTGAATCAAGCTTGAGAGTAATACGGTCTCTAAATGGGAAAAGTGAGTGTTTAGGACCAGATAGTAAAAATAGATGGAAAGATAGGTACCTGGGGGCAATATTATTGTAAAATAGGTACCTCTTACTCAAGAATATCACATAGAATGGTCCCTAAATGGGAAAAGTGAGTGTTTAATAGAAGTATTAGACCTGAAAACTTGTTATTTGAAAGATTCCACTAAATAAGGCAGAGGTAATGGGTATGATTATAGGTTTGAATAAATACGAAATAAGGTTAAAACAAGCCCCATTTTAAAAAAGTGAGAGTTAAAAAGAGCAGATTATGGCTATTTTTTAAAAATTGGCAGAAAAGGTAGTCTGATCGGTAGGATTTTGCCTCAATTGAATAAGTTTGTTTAATAGGCCAACGTCATGAAAGGCTTTATTTATGAAAAGTGAGGTCTTTCCGTTGAATACTCTTTCCTTAGTAACTGGTAGTCCTTTTGAAATTATACGGTTAATAGCCCCCCTAACAGTGCCTTCTGTAAGGTTTAAGTGATTTGCTAGTTGGGAGTAGTTTACTTCTCCAAATTGTTTTTCTAGCTCTATGATGGCTATAAACGCTGAAAATTCTCTATCTGTTAATGTACTGAACTGTTTCTGTATGTCTTCCCTTATGCCTGAAATGGTGTTTTGAGAGGTATTTTGAGCTGTTTTTGGGATCATTGTTGATGACTGTTGCTCATTGTTGATTGTTGAAGATTGTTGAAGATTGTTGACTGACCCCTTCATTTCCAGTGGAACTTTATTAAAATTTTGTAAAAAGACCTTTATTTCAGTAATATCCTTAGAAATAGATTGGATATTAGATTTAAGGGTCAAAATGTCCTTTTCTTGAGAATTAATAAGTAAATTGATATTAGAAAGTTCATTGGTTAGATTATGGATGTCGTTTTTAACATTAGAGAACGAACTACGCAGTTTTTCACTAACAGAGGTATCTTCTTGAGGCATTTTATCAATAAATAGGAGGTATTAGGGAATATTTAAGATTTACTTGTTTGGCATTGTTGGGCACTGTTTGGCACTGTTGCTCATTGTTGAAGATTGTTGACTGACCCCTTTATTTCCTGTGGAACTTTTTAGAAATCAATAGATATAGAGCCATGAACACTTCTTGGGAAGGCTTTAGCCCTGATGAAACTAACTTCTTTGCAAAGTCTCTTCCAACTTCTTTCTCAACTGACTCTATTGGCCTATAATTCATTAGTTTACTAATGGAGTAACTAGAGATATAACCTTCATTTACCTTTAAACATATATTCTGACCAGTTTTAACGTCTTTTACGACTGATCTTTGAGTATTGATATAAATGTTACCTCTTAAAAAAGAATCTTTTGAAGTCTCTTTAAAGCCATTAGAAACTAATAATTCTTTGAACATTGGCTTTAAATTGGCTCTAAGTGTCTTTAAATTGGGCGTCGTTGATTGTTGAAGATTGTTGTTTAGTTCAATTACTCTACCTAAATAAGCTACAACCTTTTGTTTAGGATGTTTCTTACTTCTTTTACGCCTTACAGATCTTACTAGATAAGCATATTTCTTTATTTCACCTTTAGAATTAATTCTTGATTTTACTCTAATAAACATATACCTATGGGCACTACAAATAAATATATAAAATTATGTGGTAGCAAGGCTATAAATAGTTAGATCAAGAAGCTTTGGGCTTAGATTCTTCCTTTTCTTCCTTCTTAGCTTCTTCTTTCTTCTTAATAGCTATCTTTGGAAGTGGTATGTGTGGAGGTAATCCTACTTGTTGAGATAAAGATAATGCTAAAACTCCACATTTTGAGAATACATAATTTACTAAATGTGAGGATAATTCTGGATTAATTTTTTTACCATTATCCCATTCTTTTAAAATTTCATCTTTTTGTTTTTTAGTTGTTAAAAAGAATAAATGTCCTTTAATGTCTATCTCTGCTATCTCTGGCAGATATTTAACACCATATTGAAATGAAAAATTAATCATTGCTTGATCATTCATATGAGCTGGTAGTGATTCTTCTGCTACATCTACAAACTTAATGTTGTTTTTAGCCTCAGTATTACCTTGAATCTTACCTTTCTTCTCTATAGAGATTTTATCCATACTAAAGTTTACTATCATTTCGAATTTGTGTAATTATTTCAGGTTATAAAACTTACTATTAAATGAAATATATATTCTAACTAGAAGAATTTGAAAAATAAGCTCATCTATGATTAAATGAAATCTTTTTGAAAATATCCATTTTACCTTTCCAGTCCATTGCCTCTTTTAGGACTTCTTCTATTGATGAAACAAATATCAACTCTACTTTTTTCTTTTGACTATCAGAGATTAACACATCTTCTTTGTTTGCTCTGGGAACAATTACTCGTTTAATACCTGCCTGGATTGCTGCCTCTATCTTTTGAGTCACACCACCAATGGCCAATACTTCTCCTCTAACAGAAAGAGACCCAGTCATTGCTGTATCTTGTCTTATTGGAATACCTTTTAGTGCAGAAAGAACCGCAGTTGCCACTGCAATAGATGCTGAATCACCTTCAACACCTCCTCCTGATGCAACTTGTAAAAATTGAATATAAATATCATATTTTTCTTTTATATCTTCTCCAAATAATTTTAAGATAATTGCTGAAACATTTTTTACTGCTTCTTTTGCAGTTTCACCCAGTTTTCCTGTTGCAATAAATTCTGCTTTTTTTCCGCCAGGTGTAACTTCAGATTCAATTGGTAATACTATTCCAGAATAATAAGAATCAGAACCTAAAACTGCAAGACCATTTACTCTTCCAACTCTATTTCCTTTTGTTACAATCACTTCGTATTTCTTTTTGTTTGTTATGTATTTGTCTACAATTTGTTGTTCTAATGTTCTTGCTAATTTTTTTGCATTTTTAATATGATTTGATTCTACAAATTTAGATTTATCTTCTTTTGCTAAGTCTCCTGCAGCCCTTACTAAACCACCTAATTCTCTAAGTCTTAGTGTTAATTTATTTGAAACACCCGCTCTAACTCTTGATTCTTGAATAATTTTATCCACTGCAGATTTAGTAAAGTGTGGAATTTTTTTATCTTTGTTTACTTCTTGTGCTATGAACTTAGCAATCTTAAATCTATTAGTAGGATTATCTTCCATAGTACTGTTCATATTAACTTCATAACCATAACCTCTAATCCTAGATCTTAGTGCAGGATTCATTTTTTTAATTGTATCAAGTGTACCAGCTGCAACTAAAACAAAATCTGTAGGAACTTCTTCTGAATGAACCATTGCACCTGAAGATCTTTCTGATTGACCAGTAATAGAATACTTTCGTTCTTGCATACAAGTAAGTAGCTCTTGTTGAGTTTTAGGAGATAAGTTACCTATTTCATCTACAAACAATACTCCTTTGTTTGCTTTGTGAATCATTCCAGGAACTAAACGCTCATATGCAGGAGTCCCTAATCCTCCAGATTGAAGAGGATCATGTAATACATCTCCAAGTAATGCACCTGCCTGACTACCTGTAGCATCGATAAATGGAGCTTTTTGTTTTTTAGAATTATCAATTAATAATTTTGGAACTTTAACACCTTTCTTCATTTTTTTATTTAGATTCATAAATAAAATAAAAATTGCAACAAACATCATAGAAGTTATTAGTGAAGCTGCACCCATGATGTCACCATATTGTTTTCTAACCCACCAAGGAGATAATAATGAAATAATCAATAAGATATAAAAGAAAATTGTTTGCCCTCTAAATTGCTTCATAGATTCAATCTTAAATCTGTTAACTGTGGTAATTCCTTGACCTCTAGGTAAAGATTTTACAATTGGTCCATGTTCATCTGAAGGATTGTCAAAAGAGATTATATCTGGCAATTCGCTTTTTGGAAGAAGTTCTGCTAATGCCTGTCCAGTTAATGACTTTCCAGTTCCTGGTTCACCTATAAGGAGAACATTTCTTCTTTGCTTAGCTGCTTTTTTAATGATATTAATTGATTCATCTTGACCTATTACTTGGTCAACTAGTCTCTCACTAATAGAAATCTCTTTAGTTGTTTTAAATTTTTTAATAATGCCAGAGTTAACCATTTTGAAATTAAATACTAGAAAGAGACTCTATAAAATGTCTTCTTCTGAAACAACTACAAAATCACCAATTGCAATAACTGCTGAATAAGGAATTGTTAAATTATTATGATCATCTTTTTCTAAATCTAATCCTTCAGTGTATGTTGTAGGGTTTTTTAGAACAATTTCCATTAATTCTCCAGTTCTTACTTCAAAGGAGATATTTCCAACTTCACCAAATCTTTTACCAGTTTTGGTTACTACAGTTTTACCTAGTAAATTTTTTGAATAATTTTTTTCTTCTTCAACCATTTTCAGTATGATTAGCGTCTGGATGATATATAAATCTTTTTGTATTGAAACTGTAATATTTGATTTTATAAAGGAGAGAGTGCTTTAAAAGCAATAATAAGGTATTTTATTTTAAAATATGAATTATAAAAATTAAAAATTAATATATTTATTATTCCTTTGTTCTGATAGCCCCACACCATGATTTCCTATGGAATTATTAATTATTTTTGAAACTTTTCTCTTGTGTTTCAATAGGTTAAGCCTTAAACCATTAAAGAAAGTAATTAGATTAATATATATTATTCAATAGTTATATTATATTATATTATTATATAAATATTTTTATTATTTATTATTTATTATTGAACATATATGTTTAAGATTATTAATTTTAATTTATTTTTAGTTAATTCTCGTATGTGAAAAAGGATTTTTTTGAAAAAAAGTTTCCACAGGAAATGGTGGTGTGAGAGGTTTTGATACTCAGAATATAAATCTTTAAATAAAGTCCAGGAATGAATATCAATATGGTTGATGTTAAAGATTTTCTAAGGGATTACGCAAAGAAAGAAGGTTTATTCAAAAATAAAAAAGCATTACAATCTAATTATACCCCTTCAAATGTGCCTTATAGGGATGAACAAATTGGGCAAGTTGCAAGTATTCTTGCACCTTCATTGCGTATGGAGAGACCTAGTAATCTATTTCTTTATGGAAAAACCGGTACTGGAAAAACTTTAGTTATTGGCCATGTATTGGAGAATATTCTTGAAGTTGCTAAAGAAGAAGGTTTGAATCTTAAAACAGTTTATCTTAACTGTAAACTTAAGAGAGTTGCAGATACAGAATATAGATTAATTGCTCAGATTGCAAGAGAACTTGGACAAGATATACCTGCGACTGGTCTACCTACAGACGAAGTTTACAAATTATTTGTTAAGTGCTTAGAAAAAGAAAAAATATTGTTGTTATTAGTTTTAGATGAGATTGATGAGGTAGTAAAAAATACAGGTGATAAAATTTTATATAATCTTACTAGAATTAATTCTGAATTAAAAGAAAGTGAAATATCTATTATTGGTATTAGTAATGATTTGATGTTTATAGATCAAGTTGATCCTCGTGTTAAGAGTAGTCTTGGTGAAGAGGAAATTGTTTTTCCTCCATATAATGCAATACAATTACAAAAAATATTACGTGAAAGAGCTGAGTTATCCTTTGAAAGTAAAATCATAGGTGAAGGAGTTATTGAGAAATGTGCTGCTTATGCTGCTAAAGAACATGGAGATGCTAGAAGAGCATTAGAACTATTAAGAGTTGCAGGAGAATTAGCGGAAAGAAATAATTCTGAACAGATTCTTGTTAAGTATATTGATAATGCTGAGGAAAAAATTGAAAGAGATAGGGTTGTAGATATTGTTTCTACACAACCTAAGCAATTCAAGATTACATTATTTAGTATTATACAGGTGTCTGATGAATATGCAAAGAAAAATGAAAGTGGTGATTTCTATACAGGAGATATATATGAAGTTTACAAAAATAATTGTTTGAGTACTGGTACTAAACCTCTTACTCAAAGAAGGGTTGGAGATATTATTGCAGAACTTGATATGTCTGGAATAATTAATGCAAGAGTTATTAGTAAAGGCCGTTATGGTCGTACTAGAAGAATTTCATTAGCTGTTCCTGAAAATATTGTCAAAAAAATTGATTTAATGTTAAGGGAAGGTTTGGGATTATGAATGATGATGTTAAGAAAGAACGTCTTAAATCTTTCATGGATAAAGGATATTTATTATCTCCTGAAGTTTTTCATTTGAATGAATTTAAAAATGAATTTCTCAATTTTATGAATACTAGGATTATTTCTAAAGAAAAACCATTAGTTATTGGTGGGGATCTTTATGATAGCGTTTCTAAAAAAGCAGTGTCTGGTGTTAACTGGTTGGAATTTGAAAAAAGTAAGGTTTTACATGAAAAAGGAAAAACTAAAAGATTGTATTTGTCTTTTTTAGAATTAATTACAGGTGAGGAAAAGAAGGAAGAAATTTCTACAGTTATTGAGCCTGTCACTGAAAAGAAAAAAATAATTAATTCTACAGATATTGAGCAACCAGTAGTTGTTAAAGAAACTAGTGAGATTGAAACTCCTCCAAAAACTATTGAGGTTGAGTCTAAAAATACTGTTCAAGAGTTAGTGGTCTCTGATCCAGAAGATAAATACCCTATGAAACTTGTTAAAAACTTTGCTGAAGATGCAAAAATGAGGCAAGTAAAGGATTTTGTTTTCCATTACAAAAGTCGTTACGAAAAAATAAAAAACATGATTGCAGGTAGACAAGAAATGCAAAATGTGATTTCTATCAAAAGGGCATATGGGAAAGATAAAGGGGAATCTGTTGCATTGATGGGTTTAGTTTATGAAAAAAGAATTACCAAAAAAGGAAATTTAATGATCAAATTAGAAGATCCTTCAGGAACCATTAATGTTATATTTGGTCCTAAGATTCAAGAGTCATCAGCAATATGTTTGGATGAACTTATAGGCGTTGTAGGTACTACTAGTGAGGGTTTTATGTTTGCTACTGATTTAATCTATCCAGATATTCCAGAAAATAAAAAAGTTAAAACTTATGGTGAAGATGTATGTGCTGCATTTATTTCAGATGTACATGTTGGAAGTAATATGTTTATTGAAGACAGGTTTTTGAAATTTATTGATTGGCTTAATGGGGAACATGAGGATCCTAACATGGTAGAATTAAGTAAGAAGGTTAAATTTTTATTTGTAGTTGGTGATGTAGTTGATGGTGTAGGTATTTATCCTGATCAAGATAAAGAATTGACAATTCCTTCAATTAGAGGACAATATGATAGATGTGCTGAATTATTTGGGATGATTAGAAAAGATATTAAAATAATTTTATGCCCAGGTAATCATGATGCTAGGAGAATAGCAGAACCTCAACCAGCATTAGATCATTATGCTGAAAGTTTAAAATCTATTAGTAATATGACTCTTGTTTCAAATCCGGCTACTATTAACGTGTTGTCTAATGAAAATTTTGAAGGATTTAATATTTTGATGTATCATGGTTATAGTTATGATTATTATGCTGCAAATATTGAATCAATCGCTCAAGAAGGTGGTTATGATAGAGGAGATTTGATAATGAAATATTTATTGAAGAAAAGGCATTTGGCTCCAGTTCATACTTCTACATTATTTGTTCCTACTCCTGAAGATGATCATCTTATTATTGACCAGGTACCCGATATATTTGCTTCTGGCCATATTCACAAAAGTAGTATTTCTAAATATAGGGGAGTTACAAATTTTGTAAGTAGTTGTTGGCAACATAAAACTGAATTTCAAGAAAGAGTCGGACACCATCCAGAATATTGTATGGTTCCTATTTTTAATTTTAAAACTGGAGATTCTTCTATGTTGGATTTTTCAGGAGGATTAAACAATGAATCTTGAAGGTTGTCCTGATCATATTGTAAAATATTTTAGTGATATTGAAACTAATGTTGATATTTCTCTTAGTTTAGCTAATCGTTGTAGGGCTAAAGGATTAGATCCAGATGATAAAGTGGAAATTGTAATGGCAAAAGATATGGCTGAAAGAGTAGTTGGTCTGATTAGCGTAGTTTCTCCTGCATTAAAGGAATCAAATATTGTGGAAAGAATAAAAGAATTAGAAATTAAATATGGTTCTCAAGATTGGAGAGTTGCTTTAACAGTTGCACTTGAAACTGCTCAAGAAAAATTTACCAAATTTGAAAATAAAATTGAAGCAATGGAAATTGGTATAAGGGTTGGAATTTCATATATTACTAATGGAGTTGTATCTTCACCTTTGGAAGGATTTACTAAATTAGAAGTAAAACAAAGAAGAGATGGAGGGGAATATTTAGCTCTTTATTTTGCAGGACCTATGAGAAGTGCTGGTGGTACTGCAAGTAGTGTTTCGGTAATCATTGGAGATTATATCAGAAAAAATATGGGTTATCAGAAATATGATCCTGATGAAAAAGAAATCAGTCGTAATTGTACAGAGCTATTAGATTATCATGAGAGAATTACAAATTTACAGTATTTACCTTCTCATGATGAAATTGCATTTTTGACTAAAAATTTACCTGTTCAGATTACAGGTGATGGGAGTGAAAAAATAGAAGTTAGTAATTACAAAGGTCTTGATAGAATTGAGAGTGATAGAATTAGAAATGGTGTTTGTTTAGTTCTGGGTGAAGGGGTAGCACAGAAAGCACCAAAGTTATGGAAACAACTTGCTAAATGGGGTAAAGATTTTGAGTTAGATGATTGGATGTTTATTGAAGAGTTTGTTAAGTTACAGAAAAAAATTAAATCTAAAAAAACTGAAGAGTCAGAGGATGGAGAAAAATTAAAACCAGATTATACTTTTGTTAAAGATATTGTAGCGGGTAGACCAGTATTTACTTATCCTTTACGTGCTGGTGGTTTTAGATTAAGATATGGCCGTGCAAGGGTTTCTGGTTTTTCATGTAATGCAATGCATCCTGCAACTATGGAAGTCTTAGAAAATTTTATTGCAATAGGAACACAACTTAAAGTTGAAAGGCCCGGTAAAAGTGCAGTTATTGCAAATTGTGATGCAATTGAAGGGCCTATTGTTAAATTGAATAACGGTTCAGTTCTCAGATTAACCACTGTTGAAGAAGCAAGGGCAGTAAAAAAAGATATTTTTGAAATTATTTATTTAGGCGATATGTTAATCTCATATGGAGATTTTTTCAATAGAGGTCATATGCTTATTCCTTCAGGCTATTGTGAAGAATGGTGGGCCCAAGAATTATTAGAATCTGTTGAAAAATCTGGAGAATCTGATGAATTTAAAGAACTTATTGAAAAAATAAAAGATGATTACTTTATGGATATAACTTTTGAAGATGCATTAAAGTTATCTAAATATTATAAAATTCCTTTACACCCCAAGTATTCTTACACTTGGAAAGCTATAGATAAAGAAAAATTATTAGGCCTTAAGAAATGGGTATTGGCTGGAAATTTTTTAGAAAATAAAATTGTATTACAATTTCCACAAGATGAAGAATGCAAGCGTTCATTAGAATTATTAGGGGTCCCTCACAAAGTTGTAAGCAATGAATATATTGTTGTTGATGGGTTTGATGCTAAGGTTCTGAAATACTATTTAGAAAATTTAGATGAAGATAAAGAAGATATTTTAGATATGGTTTCCAAAGAAGTTAAAATTAAAGATAAAATAGGTACGACTATTGGTGCAAGGATGGGCCGTCCTGAAAAAGCTAAGATGAGGAAGATGACTGGCAGTCCCCACGTATTGTTTCCTGTGGGTGAAGAAGGTGGAAGATTAAGATCTTTTCAAAGTTCGTTGGATAAAGGGAAAGTTAAAAATCAGTTTCCAATTTACAAAACTCCTAATGGTGAAGAAACAATTTACCGTAAAATAAATGGTGTTGAAAATGAAAAGAAATATTTTTCTAGGTTTGGACAAGAAGCAAAAGAAAGCGAAAAAGATGATGAAGGCATTGTGAATTATAAGAAAATTGAGTTAGATATCACTAAATATTTTAATGATGCAGTAACTTTATCTGGAATTAACAGGAGTATGATTCCAGAATTGATTAAAGGTGTTAGGGGAACTAGCAATAAAAATCATGTTCCAGAACTATTAGCGAAGGGTTTGTTAAGGGCTAAACATAAAATTTATGTTAACAAAGATGGCACTACTAGGTATGATATGACTGAGATGCCATTAACTCACTTTAAACCCAAAGAGATTGGAACTAGTATTGAAAAATTAAAAAGTTTAGGTTATGAATTTGATGTTCATGGAAAAGAATTAGTTGATGAAAATCAAGTATTAGAACTTAAGATTCAAGACTTAGTTTTACCTGCTTCTACTGAAGCTTTAGATGAAACTTCTGATAGGGTATTTTTGAGAGTGGCACAATTTGTAGATGAATTATTAGAAAATGTTTATGGTGAAAAAAGATTTTATAATGTTAAAACTACTTCCGATTTAGTAGGACATTTAGTTGTATCTCTTGCACCTCATATCTCTGCAGGTGCAGTTGGTAGAATTATTGGATTTAGTAAGACTCAAGGAGTATTAGCACACCCTTATTTTCATAGTATGGTTAGAAGAGATTGTGATGGAGATGAGTTATGTTGCATGTTGATATTAGACGCTATGATTAACTTTTCTAGACAATATTTGCCTGCCCATAGGGGAAGTACACAGGATGCACCATTAGTACTTACTAGTTTGTTAACACCTACAGAAGTAGACGATATGGTGTTTGATTTAGATGTTGCATGGAAGTATCCTCTTGAGATGTACAGGGGTGCTGAAGAATATAAAATGCCTTGGGATGTCAAAGTTGAACAATTGTCCCATAGACTAAATACTCCTGCACAATTCTTTGGATCAGGTTATACTCACGAATCTAGTAACATTAATGAAGCAATTTCTTGCAGTTCATATAAGATTCTTCCAACCATGAGGGAAAAAGTTGAAGGGCAGATGAGTGTTGCTACTAAGATTAGAGCAGTTAATGCAGTTGATGTTGCTAAATTGGTAATTGAGAGGCACTTCATTAGAGATATTAAAGGTAACCTTAGGAAGTTCAGTATGCAGATATTTAGATGTGTTAAATGTAATACTAAATACCGGCGTCCGCCTTTGGTGGGTAATTGTACAAATGGAAAGTGTTTTGGTAAAATTATATTCACTATTTCTCATGGAAGTATTGTTAAATATCTTGAACCTAGTTTAGCATTAGCTGAAAAATATGAGGTTTCAGATTATCTTAAGGAAACATTAGATTTAACTAAACTGAGAGTTGAGAGTATATTTGGAAAGGCTAGTGAAAAACAAGAAGGTCTTGCTAAATTCTTTTAGTGCAAATAATTAATAATTGTTGGAATCATTAATGATCCCATTAATGTTGTTTTTGATATGTTGTATCTGTAAGGGAGATACCCAATTACTGAGGCAATGATTAAAATTAATATTCCTTTTGTACTTGATAACAAGAAGACTATTATGATTAGTAAACATATTATTGAATTGTTTAGTGTTTTTGGATTAATTTTATTTTTTAGTTTTAAAAATAATCTAGATGAACCTATTCCAATTAGAGTGCAGGGTAATGTAAGTATCAAAGATATGTAAAATAAACTAGAAAGTTGAGGGATGTTTATGAATCCCTGATCTCTTATTACTGCAATTGCCCCGTTTCTTGCCTTGTTTAATTCTATAAGCATAATTAAACTAAAAATAATATTTATTGTGTTTAAACACCCAGTAAGTATTAAAAAATCTTTTTTACTTTTTTTCTTTGTAAATTGCTGTTGCACTACTATTGCTTGTGCAGGCCCTACCGCAGGCAAGAATGAAAAGAATGAACCAAAAGGTAAAGATTTTAGAATTGTTTTAAAACTTCCTTTAGTTAATTTTGGTCCAGTTAGTTTTTGTTTACTTGTTTTTTCATTTGAACTAATGATTATTGAGGGTATTGCAAATAATCCTGTAAATAGTGGTGTTAATGGTTCCGAGATAGTTGTGTTTAATGCAATTATTCCCAATAAACCTGAAAGTAAAAATATTCCTGCAGCCATTAATTTACTTTTTTGTCTAATTATCAGAAATGTTGCAGTTAAAATTAGTAAAGAAGGTATTGCGGTGCTTATCGTTTTGAATAGTGGTTTTATTATCTTTAATAGTAATGGTGAAAGAATGACCATAAGAACTAATGCAATTAAAGAACCTATTATTGTTAGGATTACTGCTTCATGTGCTCTTCCTTTTTTTGCATATTCCTGAGATGGGTGCAAACTCAATGCTGTTTCTGCATCAGGTATTGATAAGTAAGTTGTAGGTATTGAATTAAGAAATGTATGCGTTACTGCTGTTGTGAAAATTAATATTGTTGAATCAGTAAATATTCCTGCAAGTACAACAGCTATAAGATTGGGATGAATCCCTGGCATTAAACCAGTTATTGTTCCAAGTATTAATCCTCCAATCACCCATTCAATCATAATATTTTTTTGTTCTTTGTTATTTAAATGAGGTTTTAGGCTTTTTTCGGCTATTATTCGAATTCATAAGTTTTATAAATTAACTATTGTTAAGATTTTATAATAAAATGATACCAAAAGATAGTATGAAGATTATCCATCCTCAAGAAATAGAGGCGTGGTATGTATTGCCTTTGATTAGAAAGGAATTAGCGATGGCTATGAAAAAGGAAGGTATTGGCCAAAAAGATATTGCAAAATTATTGGATGTAACTGAGGCTGCAGTTTCACAATATGTTAACAACAAGAGAGGAAATGATTTTCAAATTGAGGATGACTTGAAGCACATATTTGTCGATGCTAGTAAAAAGATTATGGCAGACAATAGTTTAATCTTTGCAGAAGTACAAGGCATTCTAAAAATTTTATGGGATAAGGGCTTTGTTTGTGAAGTTCATAAGAAAAAAAGTTGGTGTCCAGAAGATTGCGGGGTTTGTTTTTAGTATGAAAAAGATATATTTAGATAATTCTGCAACAACCTCAATGGATGATGAAGTAAAGAATGAAATGAATAAATACTATTCCGACATTTACGGTAACCCTGGAAGTTTTCATAATGAAGGTCTAATTTCTAAGAATGCTGTTTCTGATGCTAGAGAAAGAATTGCAAAAATAATTGGATCTAAAAGTTCAGAAGTGATATTTACTGCTGGTGGAACTGAAAGTATTAATCTTGCAATTAAAGGAAGAGCTTTTGCAATACAGGGAAAAAAGAAACATATTGTTACCTCTACGATTGAACATCCTGCAGTTTTAGAAACTTGTAGGTATCTTGAGAAAAAAGGTTTTGAGGTAAGTTACGTCTCACCTGATAAAAATGGATTAATTGATGTTAATAAAATTGATGAAGCTATTAGGGATGATACTTTTTTAGTCTCTGTTATTTATGCTAATAATGAAATTGGTGTGATTCAAGATATTGAAAAAATTTCAGAAATCTGTAAATCTAAGAATGTAACATTCCATACAGATGCTTGTCAGGCAGCAGGGTATTTGGATATTGATGTAAATAACTTAAGTGTAGATATGATGTCTCTGAATGGAAGCAAAATTTATGGCCCTAAGGGTGTTGGATTATTATATGTCAAAACTGGAATTCTTATTGAACCTTTAATACATGGTGGTGGTCAAGAAATGAATAAACGAGCAGGCACTGAAAATGTTCCAGGAATTAGAGGATTTGCCAAAGCATTGGAAATTGTAATAACTAATCGAGAAAAAGAAGTTGAAAGGTTGAGTAGTTTAAGAGATAAGTTAATTCAAGGAATTTTTGATAGTATTTCTAAAGTTAAATTAAATGGTCATGCTACAAAAAGACTTCCGAATAATGTGAATATTAGTTTCTTAGACGTCGAAGGAGAAGCAATATTGTTGTATTTGGACTCCAAAGGGGTATATGCTTCAAGTGGAAGTGCATGTACGTCTTCGACGCTTGATCCATCTCATGTTATAGTTGCTATGGGAATTCCTTATGAATATGCACATGGGAGTATTAGATTTTCTCTAGGAAAGGATACTACTACTGAAGAGGTTGATTATGTTTTAGAAATATTGCCCGGCATTGTAGAAAATTTGAGAAATATTTCTCCATTCAATGTGGATGAGAAAAAGTTGGAAGGTAAAAATGAGTAAATCTTTGAAAGTTTTGAAGGAAAACACTTGTTCAGAAATATCTAACAAAGGTGACGGTTTTTCACATGATGGAAATTCTTGGTTTTACACTGACAAGGTTAAGGAGCATTTTTTTCACCCTGTAAACATATTCAAGACTAATGAAGAAGCTAAAGAATTTGAGAAAATTGCTGATGGTGTTGGAATGGTTGGAAGTCCTGCATGTGGTGATGGGATGAAGATGTTTATTACAGTTGATAAGAAAAATGATAGGTTAATTGAAGTTAAATGGCAAACTTATGGTTGTGGAACCGCAATAGCAAGTACTTCTGCTTTTAGCGTTATGTTAACTAAAAATGGTGGAATGAAAATTACTGATGCTTTGAAAATTACACCTCGAGAAATTGCAGATTATATTGGCGGGATTCCTCCGAGAAAATTTCATTGTAGTGTGTTAGCAGATAAAGCATTTCGTGAAGCAGTAAACGATTACTTTAGAAAAAGTGATCAACTTGAAAGAATCAAAGGAGAAAAAGTTGAAGTTGTTGATAAAATATTAAAAATAACAACTGCAGATATTGAACATGCTGTTCTTGAAGGGGCATTAGATTTTGAAGCAGTGCAAAGAAAAACTAAAGTAGGGATTCATGATAAAGCTTGTATTCCTCAAGTTAAAGAGTTGATTGAAAAATACAAAGAAAAATACTATGGAGAAGAATAAAATGACAAATAAAATAACAAAAGATATGACTATTGGAAAAGTATTGGAAAATAATCCTGATGATGCATTGAAACTTTCAGAGGTAATGAGTTCATTTGGACTTCATTGTGTTGGTTGTGGCGCAGCAATGTTTGAAACTTTAGAACAAGGAGTGAAGGTTCATGGAATGGATGATGCTAAAGTTGATGAGCTTGTTGAAAAATTAAATTTAGTTTTAAAAAAATGTTGTAAATCTGAAGGTAAAAACAAAGGTGTGACATTAACTTCTGCCGCAGTAAATAAGGTTAAAGAGATTATAGAAGATGCTGAAAAAGATACTTGTGTTTTAAGAGTTGGAATCTTATCTGGTGGTTGTACTGGATATGCTTATGATCTTAGTGTTGAAGATGAATCTAAAGAAGGGGATCTTCTTTTTGAACAATCAGGAATAAATATTGCAATTGATAAATCTAGTATTAATCTGTTAGAAGGGGTTGAGATTGATTTTGTAGATACTCCAGAAGAAAGTGGTTTTAAATTCAATAATCCTCCTCCCGATGGCGGTTGTGGTTGCGGCGAATCAAATCATTAATAGCGTAAATCCTATTATCGAAGAAACTAATGAAAGTAATATTAGTTGTTTTTCTATTTCTAATAGTTTCATATAATTTTTGTTAACTATTTAGTTTAAATGTCGTTCTTAAAAAAATCCGGAAAATTAACAGAATACTTCTTGGTTTTCTAAAATCCATCTGTGATTTGGAAGACTTGTTTGGCAACAATTAACAAAGGTTGTAGTGTAGGGACTTACTGTGTAGGGTTCCCTATAGCATTGACCCATCTCTGATGGATTTGAATCAGGTGCAGAAACCATACCTGCAGGATTTTCAACAACTATTGACGAAAACATTGCAGCACTAAGAATAAGAATTACACTTAGAATAAACTCTGTTCTTCTGTTACCTCTTTTTATCTTTATCATATTTTAATTAGCCTGATTTTATATTTAAAGGTTTGTTTTGTTATTCGTATTCATGGTTGATAGTATCTATAATTTTCTCTGCTTTCTTTTCACCCATTTTGTCTATTTTTCTTAATTCTTCTTCTCTTGCCATGAATAATTGTTTAATATTCTTAAATTTTATTAATAGTGATTTTGCTAGTTTAGGTCCAACTCCAGGTAATGTTTCTACAATATGTTCTTGTCTTTGTTTTAATGTAGCTGCTTTTTTGTAAGGTATTAATGAGATATGTTTTCCTGGTTTTTGCATTCTTTTTGAGATTACTGCTAATAATGATGCAGTATCTTTTGTTGTTTTTGTATGGATTGTAGGTATTTGAAAATCTATTGCTATTGATGCAAGCATTCCCCTTATTGCATTTGGATGAAAATTTCTTAATGTGTAGATATTTTGGTCTCCTTCTATGATCAGTAATTGTTTTGTAAAATGTTTTTTTAATTCTAATAATTGTCTGAGGATTCTTTTATCCATTATTGAATTTAGGAAGTCTACCTGGGTTTTTTTCTCAATACCTAGTGTATGTACCTTTCCTTCTTTATCTTTAGTTTCTACTATGAAATCTGCCATAGGTAGAGCTTTTACATCTACTTCAAATCCTTTTGATGCTAGGTCTCTAATGATTCCTGATTTTCTCTCCCTATAATCTACAATTATCTTCATTTTGACTCCAGGTTCCTTTTCATATAATTAAGGAGGTTATGCATTTTAGCTTCTTTTCTCTTAGAGGTCCATAGCATGGCTTCATCTAAGGTCTTTTCTGTGATAAGGTTAATGATCTTTCCAGGTCTTACTCTTGCCACCCTTCCAGAACGTTGAATTTTTCTAATCTCTGAAGCTGTGTGGTCATAGAAAATTGCTAGATCTAATGATCCCATTGATAATCCCTCTTCACCTATAGAAGTACATATTAAAATATTGAACTCATGATTGTTAAATTTTTCAATTGTGCTTATTTGTTCTTTTTGTGTGAATCCTTTCTTTTGTCCAATCAAGATAGTGGGTTTAGCATTGGGTATTTTTTCTAGAACTTGTTTGAGTTCATTGACTGTGGATCTAAAGTTTGCAAAAATAATTGTTTTTGTGTTTTTGTGTTTTTTTAATTCTGTATCGATTATTTCTTTTAATTTTTCAGTTTTTGGATGTAATGTGTTAGTTTCTACTAACTTATTTGTTTGGCGTATTGCTGATTGAATTTGTTTGTTGGATAAAATATTTTTTGAGGCTTTACTTGTTTCTATTTCTAATTTTTTAAAATAATCTTGAAGTGATTTAGGTGTTTGAGTTTCTATTAATCCCAATGCATGATTTAGTTTGATCATTGCTGCTACTTCTGAAACTCCCCTGTATGCTAAAAAATCTCCTGCCTTGATACTCTGCTGTAAACTTTTCTGATAAGATAATAAATCTGTTTTATTTATTACTGATGGTGGTTTTGTAAATCCATATATCTTTAGCCCTACAGCTCTTGATTTGTATTGCCCTTTTAGTGCGGTTTGTATTTTTTTAAATTCTTCTGGAAGTTTTACAATAATATCTTCATTTTCTTTTTTTTGTATATGGATGGCTAGATCTTTATCTATTTCAGTTCGTAGTTCAATATTTTCTATGAACAAATTAGAACATACTTCTGAAACTTTTTCTTTAGTTGCACCAGGTGATGCAGTTAATGCTAAAATTAATTTTTCATTTGCATATTTATTATATTCTCTTGCTACTATGGTGTTTGCAAATTTTTCTTTTGACCTATGGCATTCATCAATTACTAATAATGAAGTATTTTTGAGTGATATTCTATCGTTTTCTACATCAAACTGAATAGTTTGAGGTGTAGCTACAATTACTTTTGAATTTGAGAATATTTTGGATCTTTCCTCAGGTTTTATTGTTCCAGTTAAAAGATTTATTTGATTTTTTGGGATATCTGTGTTAGATTTGATTTCTTCGCAAATCTGAGAAGAAAGAGGTTTTGAAGGAGATATTACTATAATGTTACTCTCTGGAAATTTATTCAATCTTTCTATTAATAACAATATTGCCAGTTTTGTTTTTCCTGTGCCTGTGGGTAAACAAACTAAGGTATTTTGAGTTTTTGAACTATTAAATATGCTATCCTGGTACTCTCTGGCCTGAAATCCTATTATCTTGTACATTTTCGAATATTATTTAAACTAAATTTTTTTTGTTAAACTGATGTTATTACAGATTCTGGGCATTGTAGATATATTAGCTGCAAGTTTATTGACTCTTAATTATCTGGGTTTTGCCTTTCCGTTGTTACTGTATATATCATTTTTTATTATTATTAAATCATTATTGTTTTTTGATGGTATTGTCGGAATAATGGATCTAATTGGGGGATTATTGATAGTATTGGTTAGTCTTTTTTCTATTCAACTTTATCCACTAATTACTGGAATTTTAGTACTGTGGTATTTACAAAAAGGATTTCTTAGTTTGGTTAATTAATCTTTTGCAAAAGAAATGATGTAATTTAAGGCAAGAATGATTAATGCAGATATTAATCCAAAAATTAGAGATTGTATTGGTGTTAAAACTTTAATTAAGTAAAATGCACTGATTATAAACACCATTACAAACACATATTTAACCGGTCCATAAATGTAAGTAATTAGTCCATTCAGTTTGGGAAATGGGAGCATGGTACAAAATGCAATTGAGAATGGAATCAATGTTAAATTGTTTAAATCTGGATTCTTTATTGAACTTAACAATATGGCCAATAAAGTTAAAACCATTGGACCTATAATTGCGATGTTTGCAGTTTCTTTTTCAGTTGGTTCTGCATATTTTTTCCCAATTCTTTTTTTGGGTAATGTTGTGAATTCTGGAGAGATTATTCCTGAGAAGAACAATTTCCCTTTGGAGAATAATGCTATGAACAATGGCAAGATTATTCCCCATTGTATGCTAGTTTTTTGAAGTACTGCCCCTTTAGGAAATCCAAATCTCTTTGAATTCCAGATGCTAAAGGTTGTTTTGACTCCTTTTGTTAATGCGTAGCTTTTTGTTGTTTTTGCGAAAATAAATAAGAAAAATAAAGATAAGAATACTTGCTGAAGATAATTTTTTATCCAAAGAAACTTATTGAAAACTTCACCAGAATTATATGCTGCACCAAAAACAAATCCCAATATCACCGATGCAAGGATTATTTCTTTTGTTTCTTTCCAGTTGTTTTTCTTGGCCATTTTTGTTTTTTTAGTAGTTTGATTATTCCTTTAACGTGTCCTGCACCTAAGACTGCCACTATTTGTTCATCTTTATGTAGATTTGATATTTTATATAAGTTTCTTGCCATATATAAATCTCTATCTATAATCAAACTTTTGTAAATTGAAGGATAAGCCTTTTTCATTTTCTTTGTTAGTTTCTCTATCATTTTTTGTGGAGGAACTTTCGAAATATCTATTTCTATTTTATTTTTTGAGTTTTTTGAGAATACTGCAGTTAAAATTTCTTTTAGAAATCTAAACTTTTCTTTCCAGGTGATCCTTTTAGATATATTTTTTAGAGTTATTGATATATCTTGATCAATTAATGCGATAGGTATTTTTTCTTTTTTTGCAATAGATATTGCTTTTTTCATTTCAGAACCAGGCGTAGCCCCAGTAATTTTCCCCATTTTATGCTCAATCCATGAACCGAGAACACCGAATAAATATCCCTTTATACCAATTTTTTTAATATCTGAAATCTTTAATTTTCTCTTTTTTTTGCTTATTAATGAGTATAATCTTGGCTTATCCAGTTCAATAGCTATTAGTTTTGGCTTGTTTTCTGAGATAGATTCTTGGACTTCCTGTATACTGTCTTTTGAGATGTGAGATGTGCCTACAAAGTGGATATTTTTAAACTGGAGCTTCATGTATCCATTTATACGGAAACTTTTATAAACTTTGAGTAGTTTTTTATGCTGTTTTAGGAGGAATACACATGCTTAAATTAAGAAAAATGACTTCTGTATATGACATGAAAGTTTTTACAGATAACGGAGATTATTTTGGTGACGTTGAAGAAGCGATAGTTACTATGACAAAAGTATTTGGTTGGAGAATTAGAGCAACTAGAAATTCATCATTATCACAGGCACTTGGTGGTGCCAAAGGTGTAATTGTTCCACACAGACTTGTAAAGGCTGTTGGTGACATTATGGTAATAAGCAAAACTGCAATTCCAGAATATGGGGATGCAGCAGAAGAACCATCTTCCACAGAAATGGCTGAGGGAGATTTTTAGTTTCTTCAATATAAAGAAGGGGTGTGATTAAATATGGCTTCGCCGTTAGTAAATGCAGTAGGGTTTATGAAATCGTTTGGAATTTTTGATGTAGTTCTACCTTTCTTATTAGTATTTACAGTTATTTTTGGAGTACTAGAAAAAACTAAAATCTTTGGTGAAGAGAATGGTAAGACTCGGAAGAATATTAATTCGATGGTTGCATTTTCAGTTGCTTTCTTTGTGATTGCAGCAACTCAGGTTGTTAATGTTATGCAGGCGGCATTGCCTATGATTATGTTATTATTAGTTTTAGTAATTGCTTTCATGATTGTTTATGGTTCAACCTTAAGTGAAGGGCAAATGAATTTATGGGATAACATGGATAAAGCAAAAAAAGCATTTGCTTTTGGATTGTTCATTGCAATAATTGCTATTGTTCTTGGTGCAATGAATATGCTTGAAGGAATTATTAATTGGATATTCTCTTCAATTAGTGGTCCGGCGGCATCTACAGTTATTTTATTACTGGTAATTGGAATATTTATGTGGATTGTAATTGGAAAAGATAGTTCTACTGAATAATTATTCTTTTGGTGAATATAAAAAACATTAAAAAGGAGTTATGTATCATATTTACTAAACAATGAGGTGAAATTTAATGGATTTTTATCAATTAACAGCAATGCTTGATCAGGTCGGAGGTTTTGATATATTACTTCCGTTTATTCTAGTGTTTACAATGGTCTTTGCAGTGTTGCAAAAGATTAATCTATTTGGTGCTAATAAGAAGAATATTAATGCAGTGATCTCATTAGTAATCGCACTGTTCTTTTTGAATAATACTTATTTAGTTTATACTTTACAAAGATTTTTACCTAATGTTTCAATAATACTTGTGGTGTTTTTGATGTTTTTATTGATCCTTGGAACTTTCGCTGGAGAAACCCAATTTACAGATAAAGCCTTAGGTTTGACATTCTTTATCTCTATCGGTGCAGTTTTATTTGCATTGTTTTCAGATGTGTTTAATCCATTAGGGTATGGTGATTATGGTGGGGGTCTTGGAGGTCTTTATTATTCAATTGATCCTGGAACAAGGTTCATGGCATGGATGTTGCTAATTGGGGTTATGTTTGTTATGTTTGTAATGAAAGATGACAATTCTTCTAAAAATAATGGTAATGATTTTGGAGATGTTCTTGAATCCTTTGGAAAGAGTATAAATAAAGGAAAGTAATAAATGTCAACAATATTTGAAGCAAGCGGGGTTGGAGGAGCACTTTCATTAGTGTTTGTTTTTATCTTAGTTTTTGCTGTAATGTATGCACTATTAAAGAAAGTTGGATTTTTAGGTAAATCCGATGGACTTAATGCAATGGTTGCATTTATCTTTGCAATGTTAACCGCTATGTCTCCGGGAAGTGAGATTGTAATTGGAAGTTTTTTACCTTGGTTCTTTATGTTTATGTTTTTAGTATTGATGATATTTATGTTTTTCATGTTCATAGGAGTTAATAATGAATCTATGGAAAATGTTACTAAGCATAGTGCAGTAATAACAGTAGCTCTTATCGCAATAATTGCCATGTTTTTACTTGCTTTAACTAAAGCATATGGTCCATTTTTGATGGTAACTCAGGGAACAGGATTCTGGGCAACAACTAAAAGATTAATTTTTAGTAGAAATGTGTTAGGTTTACTCTTCATGTTAATAATTGCATCAAGAACTATTAGTTTCCTAGGCGAAAATAAATAATTTCAGAAGAAATTAATTTTTTTATTCTTTTAAGTCTTTGATTAACTTTTCAAGAGCCTTAACATTAGTTGTTAATGGACTAATGATATTTGATAATAATTTACCGAGTGCTTTGATTTCAATTCCTACATCCGAGATTGAATGATCATATTCCTTAACTCTTCCAACCACTGAGTTCTGTAGATTTTCAAATCTGTTTTGCATTCTCATAATTTCTTGTTTGATTGCGTTAACATCATTGTTAGTTTTTTCTTTCCAGGCATTGATATCTCCTAATTCTTCCATCATTTTATGCCACTTTTCATCAACAAGGGCTTCTGCTATTTCTTCCATATCTTCACTTGTAGGTTGAATGGATGGAGGATTGAATTGTGCCATTGGCTCTTGAATTTGTGGAACTCTGAATTCTTCTGGCATGCCTGAAGGCGCAGGAGGGGCAGGTTCTTTTCGCATGGGCATTGTCTCTTGTGCCATTGGAGCTGCTTGATTTTTGGAATAAATTACAGATGGTTGCATTTGTTCTTCTTTTGGTTCAGTTGCACCCATAGCATTTTTTGCTTGAGCTTGGTTAAGTGCTTCAGAAATTTGTTGGAAAGAATAACCTTCTGTCTGAAGGGATTGTATTATCTCTGTATTTGGTTTACCTGTTTTTTGTAATTCTAATACTTTTTCAATTGGACTATTTTCTGGCAACTTTTACACCTCTTTCAGTTTTAGGTTTGTTTAAATCTAATTTAAAGCTTTCTAATCTTTCTTCTAGCTGTTCATCCGTCACAAGTTTTAATATATTAATCATGTCAATATATTTTTCTAACATTTTAATTTGATCTTTTTTTGCAAAGATGCTTAATTCCTTTACTACATTTCTAACTGCTTCCTGAGTGCTTGAAACATTCATGCGTGTAATCTTAGAATCCTTTGAAATATTTCTCATCCCTTCCATTAATTTTTTGTATTCGTGAATCATATTTTGATTAATTACTAATAGTCTTTCAGTTAGCGTGTTATATTTATTTTCTAAAGAACGCACCCTCGAGTTTAAATCTGCTACAATATGTGTTTGATCAGTTGGATTATAATCTGGCATAGCCACGGTGTTACCTCTCTCAGTTATAATCATACTATATTCTATTTAAATACTTTCTTTGAACTTTAGATTGGTAAATTATATAAGCAATTTGAGCAAAATATTAGTATGGTTTTAGAAAAAGATGGTGGTTATGAGGTAGTTAGAGAAGGGAATGAAGAAGTATTAAAAGTTGATGCTACTTCTTGGCCATATACCCCTTCTTTAGAAGATAACTCTAATGTTATGACTAAGGTTGTAGAGATGTTAGTTAGCTCTCCAGGTGTTCAAAGAATTATTTTCCATCAACAAAAGAAATTTGTTTATTCATATGATCAAACATTATTATTAATTGAAATTGCAGGAGTGTATAACCATTTAGTAAAAGGTAAAAGAATTTTGAGTATTGCTAGTTGGGGATTTGATGAACTAAGTTCTAGATTTTTTGGGGATAAATTGGGTGAGATCCAGTATCTTGTATTAAATTTGTTAAAAGGGGACCCCCTAGGGGCTTATGTTGAAGCAAGGAGAATCTTGCGTGAAGAAAGAATTTTATTTGGGAGGGACAATGATGATAATGTTGCAAGAACAAGGGCTAGTTATATTAAACTACTTACAGAGATTTTAGACTTATTAGAAAATACTCGTTTGATTAAATTAATGGGCGACAAATTAGATGGATACCATATTGGAAATAGGGAATCTTATCGTGAAGTTTTCAGGGCAATAATTACTCCTGATTTTATGTATACTCGATTAAAATCTAATCCTCCTCTCGAGGGTGAAGAATTAGATTTCTATATGGTTGGAAATAATGAAGTTACATTGTTTAGAATGCCTAATGATATCAAAACTTATTATCATGTAGTCCCAGTGGAATTTAAATTAAAAGAAGATGAGTATGAATTATTAGAGATTGCTAAGAATGTTTTGGCAGGACACAAACCCAGGAATGAAGAATTTCTAGATCCCGATAGGATGAGGATTACTTTTTTTAATATTGGCAGAGATTTATTAGGGGAGCTGGCAAAGAATAAAGGTTATGATGTTTCATATGAACGATTAGCGGAACTTGCACAAATACTGGTGAGATATACTGTAGGATTTGGATTAATTGAAATTTTACTTGCAGATCCCAAAGTTCAAGATATTACTGTGAACAGTCCGGTGGGTAAAACTCCTATGTTTTTAGTTCATCAAGAATATGGTGATTGTTATACTAATGTGACTCCTAGTTTTGATGATGCTGAGAGTTGGGCAACCAAATTTAGGTTATTAAGTGCTAGGCCATTAGATGAGGCAAATTCTGTATTGGACACAGAGTTAGAAGTTCCTGGTGGAAGGGCCAGAGTAGCAATCCTGACAAAACCTCTTAGTCCAGAGGGATTGGCATTTGCATTTAGAAGACACAGGGATAGACCTTGGACTTTACCCTTATTTGTCCATAACGGGATGATTAATTCTATGGGTGCAGGACTGATTAGTTTTATGATTGACGGTGCAAGAACTATGTTGGTTGCAGGAACAAGAAGTAGTGGTAAAACCAGTTTACTTGGAAGTTTTTTAGTTGAGATTATGCGTAAATATAGAATTATTACAGTTGAAGATACATTAGAACTTCCTGTAAAATATATGAGAAAGTTAGGATATAATATTCAAAATATGAAAGTAAGATCTGCATTAAGTAAGGGTGGTGCAGAGATGGGTGCTGATGACGGTATCCGTACAAGTTTAAGATTGGGAGATAGCAGTTTAATTGTTGGAGAAGTTAGAAGTGTTGAAGCACGTGCATTATATGAGGCAATGAGAACTGGAGCTTTAGCTAATGTTGTTGCAGGAACAATCCACGGTGCTAGTCCTTATGGGGTTTATGACAGAGTTGTCAATGATTTAGAAGTTCCTAAAACAAGCTTTAAAGCAACAGATGCAATCATTGTTGCAAATCCTGTTAAGAGTGCAGACGGATTAAATAGTTGGAAAAGAGTTTTATCTATAACTGAAGTTAGGAAGCATTGGACTGATGATCCTTTAGTTGAAAGGGGATTTATGGATCTAATGAAATATGATGCTAAAAAAGATGAGTTAGTTCCTACTCCTGATTTAATAAATGGTGAAAGTGAAATTATCAAATCTATTGCAGGAAATGTTAAAGAATGGGCAGGAAATTGGGATGCTGTTTGGGAAAATATTATGTTGAGAGGAAAAATTAAACAGACATTAGTAGATTATGCAGTTCAAACAAATAATTTAGAAATTTTAGAATCTAATTTTACTGTAGCTTCAAATGATATGTTCCATAGATTGATTGAACAAATTAGAACAGAAGTCGGTGATATTGATAATAAACGAGTTTTCCAAGAATGGGACGATTGGGTAAGAGGATACATACGTACGTATAAACGATAAGATGGCAAAGAAAGTTGACGATATTATTGATAAGTATGAAAAGAAGTTAGAAGACCAATATGGTGAAGATTACATTGCTGAATTTGAACCTGAAATTATGAATAAAGAGTATGAATTATTTCGTTCTGAAATTTTAGAAACAAAAGTTACTAATTATGAAAGGTGGTGTGAAATTGCTGAAAGCATATTGAAAGTAACTCCTTCATCAAAAGATATTCCTAAATTAGAAGAAAGTATTGAGACTGCTCATTTGAATGTTACTCCTTCTGCAGCTGCAAGTTTTGGAGCTTTAGTGGGTTTGGGTTTGATATTTTTTGGGATATTGGTTTTGGGTTTGAGTTATGCATTAGGGGCATTTAGTTTTTTCTTTCCTCTGTTGTTAATTCTTGTTGGTGCTGTTGCAATAAAACCTCTTAGTAATATGCCTATTTTTTTGGCTAATCGTTGGAGATTGGAAGCAAGCAATCAAATGGTTTTATGTATATTATACATTGTGATGTACATGAGGCATACAAGTAACTTGGAACATGCCGTTAAATTTGCTGCGCAACATGTCGGCCCCCCCTTAAGTTTAGATTTGAAAAAAGTATTTTGGGATATTGAAACTCAAAAATTTTTCAGTATCAAAGAAAGTCTGGATCATTATTTGAAAGGTTGGAGAGAATATAATTTAGAATTTGTTGAGTCCTTTCATTTGATTGAAGGTAGTTTGTATGAACCTGATAATTCTCGAAGAGTAACTTTGTTAGAAAAATCTTTGGAAGTAATGCTTGAAGGAACTTACAATAAAATGTTGCATTATGCACATAACTTGAAAGGTCCAATTACATTATTATACATGCTTGGTGTAATCTTGCCAGTTTTGGGTTTGATTATGTTTCCATTAGTTGGAAGTTTTATGGGTGGTTCAGTTCAATGGTACCACTTAGCATTGATGTATAATTTAATATTGCCTGTTGTCTTGATTGCAATGGGAAATAATATGCTTGCTAAAAGGCCTACAGGTTATGGTGAAAGTGAAATATTGAAATCAAATCCTGAGTTCAAAGTTTACGAACAATGGACCATTAATGGTAGGTTGGTTCCTTTTAGTCCAAAGGCAGTTTCAATATTTGTTGCTGCATCTATTTGTTTAGTTGGCTTCATGCCTTTGTTGATTCCTATTATTAGTCCTGGGTTAGATTTTGATTTATTTGGAATGGGTGCTTTTTTTGATTGGAAAAGTTTTGGGGGCCCGTACGGTGTTGGTGCTCTGTTAATGAGCTTGTTAATTCCTATTGGTTTAGCAATTGGAGTTTCTATGTATTATAATATTAAGACTAGAAGACTGATTAAAATTAAGAAAAAAGTTGATGATCTTGAAGAAGAATTTAGTGGGGCGATATTTCAATTAGGTAATCGTATTGGTGATGGTATTCCTTCAGAGATGGCTTTTGGAGAAGTTGCTTCAACTATGACTGGAACCCCTACTGGGAATTTTTTTAGTACAGTGGATAGAAACATCAGAAAATTAGGGTATGGAATGGATAAGGCCATCTTTGATGCTAAAGTTGGAGCAATATTGTTGTATCCTAGTAATTTAATTCAGAGCACTATGAAGGTTTTAGTGGAAAGTGCAAAAAAAGGCCCACAAGTAGTTAGTGCAAGTTTGATTACAATTAGTAAATATGTAGATAGAATCAAACAAGTTAATGAAAGATTAAAAGATTTGCTTGCAGATATTCTTAGTAGTATGACTAGCCAAATTAATTTCTTAACTCCATTGATTGCAGGAATTGTTGTAGGAATTGGGAGCATGGTTACTACAATTATAAATAAGCTATATACTTCATTTGAACAATTTGGTAGTGGCGGTGCAGATGCGCCAACTAATTTAGCAGCAATTACAAGCATGTTAAATATTAAAGATGCAATTCCTAGTTATTTTTTTCAAATTGTTGTGGGAGTGTATGTATTACAGATAACTATTATTTTGACTATATTGAGTACCAGCATTGAAAGGGGCATGGATACCACTACTACTCGAAATAGAATCGCAGCTAATATTAAAAGAAGTATGACTTTGTATACTATTGTGTGCTTTATTGGGATTATATTGTTTAATTTACTTGCTATGAGTGTTACCTTCAATCCAACATAAATTAAGTAATTATTATAAATGATTAAATTAGGAGTTTAAGTATGTCAAAAGGGGAAAGAATCTTAGATAGTTTATTGTATAGGAAGTTATTGGGATTTCTAGCATTTTCTTTTGGTTTTAGTTTTATTTTAATGAATGCTGTTGACGCATTAGTGTATTTGGGCCAAAGTTATTCCGGATGGGGAATGTTTGGTTATGGTTTTGATGATATTGTAAGTTTGTATTATATGTATCCTGGATGGATAGATTTTTTCATTTTCTTTGGAATCTTTGTATCTTTGGGTAAGGCAGTATTTGGTAAAAAATTCGAAGGTGGTGCTGGAAAAGGTTTAGCAGTTAGTGTTGGTGTGGCGTTATCATTAGGTTTGGTTTTATTTGAAAACAATACTGGAGTATATTTACTTGCTGAAAGTGCAATGGTTGTATTTTTCTTAGCATCTATCGCTGTGTTTTATGGAATATTTACTTTGTTCCATAAAAAAATGGGCCTGAATAAAGCTATTTCTTTTTTTGCATCTTTAATCGCTACTTATTTTATGTGGTACCTAGTTTCTTCATTTACTGGACTTAGCACTCTTGAATTTTTTAGTTTTGGTTTTGGTAGTATGGATTTATTCTGGCCAATTACAATAATTGTAAGTACAGTCGTTCTATTCTTGACTGTTCCTCAGATAATGAATTATTTTATTAACGGTGGAAGAATGAAAGGTATCCCTGATTTCTCTAGAAAAGATCCAAAAGATCCAAAAGATCCAAAAGATCCAAAAGATCCAAAAGATCCAGAAATTATTGAAAGTAAAACTAGCAGTACTGCAGACTATAGTGAGACCACAATTAACTTTGAAGATCCAAAAGTTGTTGATCCCGCCAAACCAAAAGTTATGGATGAAGGAAGGTTGAAACGTATAGAATCATTATTGAAATATCTCATTGATAACCTCGAAAAAGATGATGCAAAAATAAAACAATTACTTACAAGGATTCAAGCATTAATTGCAACAATTCAGTCTAATAAATCTTTAACCGTTGATGCTGCAAATTTAACAAAAGAATTGAATAAAATTATTAAGGCTCTAAGCGATATTCAAAAAACTTTGAATGGGCACCGAACACCATTTGATGGATTGGAATCTATGAAGGTTTATTTTGAAGGAATTCTTAGAGGGTTAAATCAAATTATAGGTAAACTAGGTGATGTAGATGAATTAAAGATGCATATTTCTGGAATTAGTTTATCTGAAGTTCAAATTTTAGACTTGTTAGAAAAATTAAGAAAGGCGATTAAAGCTTTAAAATCTGGGAGTAAACCCTATTATGGAAATATTGGACAGTGGACAATTAATCAATATTGGAAAATAATTATTAATTTGAAGAGGGATGGAAAGAAGTCTGAACCAACCACTAAACAACCAACAGTAGAACCTGTTTCTCAACCTGTTGTTGAACGTAAAAGGGGAATCAATGATTTGAAACAAAAGTATATTGCCTATTCTTATGAGTTGTTTAGAAGAAGAAGAAAAGCAATTACAGCTGAAGAAGCAGATAAAATTAGAAATCAAACTATGAGGAGGCTTTCAGTTTTTAATAAAATAATTGAAATGGCCACAAAACAAGGGATCTCAAAAGAAGATTTTCTATCAAACAAATATGGAAATACAAATAGTCAGGCCCCTGAAGCATACTATGTAAAAATTATGGAACAAATGAAAAAAGAGTGTGAACCACTCTTCAAGGAATTAGTTATGCAAGTACATCCAGACAAGGCACCCAATAATAAGTTTACAAAAGTTTATAGACAAATGTTTGAAGCTGTAGTTAAAGCAAGAGATGAAGGAAACCTCGGAGAATTAATGAGATTGAGAGATAAGATTGCTATTTTCATGCATGAATATGGAGGCAGACGCGCTCTTGGATCTGGAGAATTGACTACTGAACAACCAACCTCTGCCGCTAATGATTTGCAAAAAAAGTGTAAATTACTTTACAATAACCTAATATCTAAGATGAATGCATATCCGCTACAAGTGGATAGGGCCGGGGCATTTCGTGAGGCTATAGTTAACGCTAGAAATAACGCAGACCTAAACAAATTAAAGAGGTTGAGTAAGCAGATGGATAAATTCATTGAACGGGATTACTATGATCATTAATGGGTCAAGTCCAAGAGGCGTAATTATCTCGGAAAGGTTTAAATAACTTGGAGTAAAGGTTACACTATGGCAGAATTTATGTTATTACCGGCAATTTATTTAGGATTAACTATTGGATTGTACGAAGCAATTTTATTACATAGGGATGTTAGTATTCCTACTCACCGATTTGGACATATGTTCCATGCATTGATTTTTGCAATGATTGCAGTTTTTGCAAGTATGAATGTTGATTTTGTTTTAGGTGCAATTCCTGCTTTACAGAGTATTCCTTTAATCAATAACCCTTTAATTTTTAGAATTGCAATAGCTTTAGTGGCTATGATTAAAATGCATGCCGTAAGCTCTGCTGCCCCTGGGATGGCTGGCGGAACTGTAGGTATGAAAGAAAAATGGAGTCACAGTTTTATTATTGCTGCAGCAATAGTTGCTGCGCCTTATGTTTGGCCTATGATTGAACCTTTAGTTGGTTTTTTACCTGGGATTTAAAATGTTCGGAATGAATTATCTTGGTTTTGAAGGCATGGTGTTGCCTGTGTTATTTTATTTTCTTATTTTTTGGGACAGTGTTTGGAAGGGTATTGCTATGTGGAAAGCTGGAAGAAATAATCAGTTAGCTTGGTTTGTTTCAGTTTTTATATTAAATACAGCAGGAATATTGCCTATAATTTATTTGTTATTTTTTAGGAAAAATAAAGTTAAGAAATCTAGAAAAAAGTAATTATCTGGTCACTTCACCTGATTTTGGAGTTATGTATTTTCCATAAAGCGTTTTAATTGATCCGCCTTGGGAGCTATATGCAAGTAAATTCATAGCCTTTTTCCCTAGAGTGATGTATCTTATCTTTTTTTTGTAAATTAAATAACTGCCTACAGCGATTACGATTACTACTGCCCATGATCCGAATGCAGCCACTAAAATTGGCCCAGATAGTGTAGCTAGAAACATTGACCAAAACATACCTAGTGACAATAAAATCGTGATATCGCGAATTGTGGGGATTCCTTCTTTAGGATAAGGTATTGTATATGTTTTAGAAACCTCTGGAGATATTTCTTCTCTAGAGGAATCTTCTAGCTGTAATCCTGTTTCATCCATCAATTCATTTTCTTTGTTCGCCCGAAATAACTTTCTGACAACCTTGTTGGTTACATTCAAAAAAGAAAATATTTTTTTATATATTCTCATTGCTTTTTCTGGCCCACCCATAGAATCAATGACTTTTTCAAATTGAGTAATTTGCTCTTCGGGAGATAGTTTTTCATTATTTGAATATAATTTTTTGAAATCATTCACTCTTTCTTTAGTTTTCTTTTTTGAAATTTTAGGAATATTTTCTTTCTCTAAAATTTGTTCAAATTTTACTGCAGGTATATTCAAAAAACTTTTTTCTAATTTTATCTGTTGTGTTTCCATTTTTCCTAAATTTTTTAAGAGTAACAATATTTCTTCTTTGTTTGAATGATTATCTATGGAATTAAGAATATTTTTAATCTCTAGGTTAGTTTTCTTTAATCTGTTCATCAAATCACTAATCAACGTAATTAGGCTAATGTCTTCATATTTTAAATTCTTTAAGATTTCTCCCAATTCTTGGAATTCTAGCGCTGTTAATTTAGAAATAATTCTTAAATGTTCTTTGGCTTGATAAGTTTCATCATTTTTTATTTCTTTTACAATTCGTTTGTTGAGGATATTCACTTCTTTTAATTCTGCCAATATTCTGTTTAATCTCGTTTTAATTAACATGGTTAGTTATTCTTCGTTTTTATTCTTTTTATAGTTTTATCGTGAGGGTGATGTTTTCCTGTCGGTTTCTCGTAGTAGGGGATTATTTTTAGAAGTCTTGGAATTCTAGTAATTGGTCGTAAGAATCTGACTGCAAATCTAGATCTTGAGAATTTAGTTATTTTTTCCGCTTCTCTTACTAGTTTGGCTGTCTCTTTTTCAATTGCAGTTATTTCCTTTGCCTCTAGTCCTAGATGTGCTAATGATTGTGTTTCTTTTACTGTCTCAGATATTCTAAAAATTAAATATATTTCTTCAATTGCCCTAATGAATAAATAAAAAGGAAATACAACTAATAAATCTAACCAATAAAGTTTTACAAACTTCTTTATCTTTTTTACTCTAATAAATTTGAATAATAGGTCTATTACAAATGTTCCAATGATAATGTGATCTAAAATTTCAATTTGGTGTTCATAATGGTGTGCAAACTCTTTGAAGAAGAAAGTTACTATAATTACTCCTAGTAGAAGAAATACCATGTAAGGTATTAATTTATCTATAAACTTCTCTAATTTATGAAACCTCTTTTGCATAGTAGATTGTTTTTATTGTTATTATATAAAATTACTGGAAGGGAAGGTTTAAATATTTTGGAGAGGGAACATTGCATATGAAAGGGGAAATGGATATTAAGCAGTTAATGACTATAATATTAATTATGATGTTTGCTTATATTATGTATACAGTTATTCGAAAAAACTTAGGTGGTATTCTTGGTTAGATTATTTAGAAAAGGAGATTTGCAACATTCTACTATGATCTTGTTGATTATGGCAGGAATTGGATTGATTATTTATTCTTTGTTTTTTGCTAGTTTGAAAGATGTGGTTGAGGCAACTGCTGAAGATGAAGTTTGTAGAACTAGTGCAGCAATAAAAGCTAGGACTGGAGTTATGGGTGCGGAATCTTCTGTTGATTTGAAATGTAGTATAAATGATTTTGAATCTGATGCTATGAAAAAAGAAGAAGTTAAATTAGAACTTGCTAAGGAGATGTATCGTTGTTGGTATAAATATGGTGAAGGTAAATTAGATTTTTATGGTGGTTGGGATTGGTTGGGGAGTGAAACACATTGTTTGATTTGTTCTAGAATTGGATTTAGAGATGACGTTGAGGAAGTTAGTTTTGGTGAATTTGATGCTTATTTGAATAGTCCTTTGCCTGGAAGAGAAGAAACTTTTGCTGAGTATTTTACTCAAACACCTAATGCTAAAATTCAATTAGGAAGTCCAAGTGGGGAGGGAAATGTACCCCCTGAATCTAAGATGAATTTGTCACAGGGAGTTTATGTAGTCTTTAGAGTAAATAAATACAATGAAGATAATCAAGCAATTGCTTCTTTGTTTAGTGGAGAAGAAAGTAATGTGGGGGATTATCCTGGGGATGTTGCAGGTGCTGCAGCATATCAGGGAGGAATATCTTATATTGCAGGTGCAGAAGTTGTGAGCGGATTTACTGATGCCGGGGGAAATATCTTTGTGACTCATGTGAAGGGTGGCCAATATTTTGTTAGGACTTCTTCTGGAAAATTTGCTACAGGTTTTGGAGCAAAAACTTATGGGTCTGTTGCAGAATTGAATGCTATTGCAAAAGCACAAAAATTGACAGTTGTTTCAAAAAGTGGATTGAGAAGTTTAATTAAACGGTCTGCAATGGCTACGCAAAGGGCAGGTGTTGCTATTGCAAGCACTAAAGTTGGGAAAAAAGTTGCAGGAAACATTGCAGTTAAAGCTGGAGGGAAAGTCGCCAGTAGATTTATTCCTGTTGCAGGATGGGCATTATTAGCTTATGATGCTACGAGTGCACTTGCATGGGCAGGTGAATTGCATCCTTCTATTGTGTTGTATGGAGTAAGTGATATAAATGGTGTGTGTGATATTTTAAGTTAGGTGCAAAATGGAAGTTGAAGAATTAGGAAAAATATTGTTTTTTGTTGGATTGTTGATAGTTTTAGTATTATTGATTTCAGGCATGGGAGATAAATTATTTGATTTATTTGATAAATTCAAAAATTTATTATTTTTTAGATGATTGGAAAAAAAGGTGTAGGATTAGCTGTTGAGAAATTAATTAAAATTGTAATAGTCCTAGCTATGTTATTGGTATTGTTTTATTTTTTGAAAAATCTTTCTAATGCAGGAGACACTTTTTTAGGAATGTTTAATTAACGGAACGTTTAAAAGAATAAACGTTGTTGATTTATTATGGTGATTAGTAAAAAAGGGGTGAGTCTTCCTATTAATCTGATAATTATTGTAGTTATTGGGTTATTTGTTTTTGGTGCTGCATATTTTGGATTCATTAAACCTTCTCAAGAAGGAAGTAGTATATTTGGTGATCAAATTGATGCGTTTAAAGATAGAAAATTTAGTTTGATGGATTTAGATACTTTAACGCATAAAGAGAAGCAAGATGCGTGTGATTCTAATCCTCAAGCTATTGTTGATAATACGGTGAATACTATTAAAAGTTATATTCCTGATAATTGTGTGTTGGCTAAATCTGTGGCTGAAAGGTTAAGAGAGGGTAAAGTTGATGGATGCGATACTAATTTTACAATAGTTCCTGCTGATGAGCAAATGATTGATGAATTAATCAATAAAGTTGATGGTTGTATTGAGTTAATTGTTAAAAGAAGAAATAAAAAAATTAAAGAAGAACAAGAGATTTCAGAAAGTATTTCTACGGATGTAAATTATGGTAAGAGTTATACTAAAATTTTGGAGAATTATGTACACATTGTTACTGTTTATAATTTGGGATTTGAGGAACATTGTGGTGGTGTGATGGATGATTTAATTGAAGCATCTAAAGAAAATGCTGAAAAATTATTATCTATGTCTCGATCAAATAAATCTCTTTCCCCACAACAATATGATGCTGTGAACAATATTCTTGCGCAATCAAGATACTTTGAATTTTATTGTGAAACTTTGAAGAAGAATTGTAACGCAGAAAATGATGTTTATTCTGCAAGTTATGGTTCTACCCCTTCAAGTAAATATTCTTTTGAAAATCATCCTGGTTCTGAATTGCCTAATGAGTTATTAGGGGAGAAAATTAAAACTGCTTATCATGTTATCAAGGCAGAATGTTTGAATGATAATCTCAAATATGGATTGGCATGGAAAGAATATATCCATGCATCTCAAACAGATAGGGCCTCTCAGTTAGTTGAAAGTAAAAAAAATGAATATCTAAATATTCTTTTTGAAAAGATTTTCCAATATCTTGGCGTAGATGAAATGGAAGAGGTTTATGACGGCGGAGACGGAAAGGGCAAAATTCTTGACAAAAATCTAGTGGGTTGTCCTGAAGATGGAATTGAAGCATCTGAAGAAATGGATCAGTGTCATAGTTTTAATGATGGGGTACTTATGAAATTTATTGGACCGAATGGAATAAATGAAGCAAGTAATTTGAAGGACGCATTGGACAAGGAGATTATTCCTCAAGAATACAAACCTAAATTTTTATGTTACTTTGATTCAAATCTGGAGGATGAATGTGACTCTTGTGTTGGAATAAATTCTTGTGATGACTATCCTACGGGTGGTTCTGAGTGGGGTGAAGTTTGTGCTGCAGATCCTTGCGATGTTGGAACTAATGGATGTTGGGCAAATGCAGGATTGTTTTGGGATTATTGTGATGCGCATTAGAAACATTTATATAACAGATAAATAAGAAATATATAGAAAGAAGTGATATGATGGAAAGATTATTTAGAAATAAGAAAGGTGTTGAATTAACTTTGAACACAGTGATTATTGCAATTCTTGTAGTGTTGGTTCTTGTTGTACTTATTGGATTTCTTTTAGGTGGAACTGGAAAAGCTAAGGATCAAATCAATGAATTATTTGATACAAGTACTACTGCATCTTCTTTGAGTATTGCTATTGAACAATGTAAAATCTATTGTGATCAAATTGAAGAAACTGGAATGAATGAAACTGCTATTACTACAAATAAAGAGAATTTACCGTTTTGTAGTCACGGATTTAAGATTGATGCAAATGGTGATGGTGAAATTTTAGGTGGGGAAAATTCAGTTAAATGTACTGAATCTCCATTATTTGTTTCCTGTCCGCATGTAACCTGTTAATTTTACTCAATAAATTTATAAGTGTTTAAACGTTCTTGTGACTATGTTATTCAATAAAAGGGGACAACTCTCTGGAATGGATGAAACTATCCCTGGATTACTAATAGGTATAATTATCACAGTTATTCTAATTGGTGTAGGTGTTAGTTTTTGGGGATTATTTATGGGTGGAAGCGGAATTGACTCTCTTTCTCAAGAAACATTTGAATTAGTAACTAATGATATTTTAGATATGTATAAGTTAAATGAGTCTCCTAGGGATGTTCCAGTACAATTTGATGATGAGTATACTTTAGTTGCATTTGGTAGTGATACTGGAGTTGCAGGCAAATGTAATGGGAATGGAGTGATTCGATCTGCTAAATGTGAAGGGGTATGTATTTGTCTTTGTGAAAATGAATATGGGGAAAATATGTGTAATTCTAAAAAAGTAATTTGTAGAGATTTTGCAGGAATTGGTTTGGATTTTGAAGGAGACTGTAATTTAGTTGATGGTGAAAGTGGATTGCAAATTATTAAAATTAATCAAGAGAATAATAAATTTACTATTTCTTAGGTTATCAAAAACCATTTAAGGTTAGAATTTAGCTTCTTAATATGAATAAAAAAGGGGTTTCGTTATTGTATACTTATACATTCTATCTTTTCTTAGTAATAGTTATATTTGTAGCACTTTATGGTAAGGTTGTTGCAAGTAAGGATGATACAGGTTATAGTTTAGAATTTTATGCAAAAGATATTGCGTATGGTGTTGAGGGGATGTTGTGGTCCGAGGGGGATGTGTCTTATGTTTATCCTCTGAAAGAAAGATACGTGGTATGGATAGATAATGGTGCAGGATATGTTCATGTTAAGAAAGGGTGGTCGGAAGATAAACATCCATTCAGAATAAGGAAAGGCTATTCTGTTAGTGCAGAACCAAATTTAGAGCTAAGGAATATGGCTAACCATTACACCCTTACTAAACTGGTGCGTGAAATATAATGAGTTTTGTAAGAACCATGCTGATGATTAAAGCAATTGTAGCAATTATTATTGTGACTGTTTCTTCTTTTGCATTTGTACTTATTTTGAGTGGACATTTGGGAAGAGAAGTTCATAGTGAAAATATTGAATATGTTTTAACTAAAGAACATTTTGTTAATGTTTTTACTGAAAATGGAAAAATTAGTAAAGAAGGTTTAGATGAATTCTTAGAAATGCAACATCCAAAATTTGCACTAAAATTAGAATTAGGTGAAGAGGTTTATGTATCTAATCCTACATTGTATGAATATGGTAATTTTTGCAAATTAAAGGGTTCTTCTGTTAGTTGCAGTCAGGAATTTAGGGATTTTTATTTAGTTGATGGAAAGTTAGAAAGAGCAAAAATAAATGTGGTGATGAAAAATGCATAAAAGGGGATTTGCAGGAATCTCAGAAACAGTTTCAATGTTTGTATTGGTAATTCTATTTGTTAGTTTTTGGCTAATTTTTGATATTGGTGATACTTTTAGTGATGATGCTGAGGAAATAACTGCCCATAAACTTACAGAAACTAAGGAATATGGCTTTTTGTTTTTGCAAGCCCCCATCATCGATGAACTTGAAATGAGTTTTGGAGATTTGGTTGTAAAAAGTGTTGAAGGCAATAATTACGCTGCTCTTGAAAAGTTACTAACTAATGAATTTGATGAAACTGAATTTTATTGGGTTTTAGTTATGAGGGATTCTAGTAATAAACTTGTGAAAAAATTAGCTAGAAAGGGATGGATAACAAAAGGCGGGCAAAGAGAAACTGGGCAGGAAATTTTAATTCCCGGATATAAAGAAGGAAAGCTAAAGATTATTATAAAAATAACAAAAGGGGAAAGATTTAATCAGGCAATTGCCGATTATGATGATCCTTCCCATATTCCTAGAGGTTCTATTGGGCAAATATATTAACGTCTTCTCTTTGGAATTGCTAAACTAAATATTTCATTGAATTCTTCGATGTATTCTGGATTGTAAGTTTCTAAGATTTCCCTTACTTCATAAGTATAACAATCTACACAAACATTAAGTTCTTTTGCGCAACTTAAACACTTCTCTGTATTCCTATTGTAAGTGCGTAGAAAGAAGTTATTTCCTTCTAATAGTTCAACTAACCTTGGATCTTTTGCACCCAACCATGACTTTATTTCTTCCCCCATACAGCTAAAACATAATGGGAGTCGTATCGATTTGTCACATAGCATGCAACCTTCTTTATCCATTTTATTTCCCTCCTATTGTTTATTCTTACTGATAATCAATAGAGATAAGCAACTATATAAGTATGTATGTTTATCAATAACCATAAACAATAATGATAAACTTTATAAACTATTATTCTCTAATTATTGTTGGGTGAGTTAGGGTGCTAAATCAAGAAATCAAAGATAAAGTTTTGGGATTTGTTAAGGGAAAACCTCATGGGTGTTCTTCACAAGATATTTCTAAAGAATTAGGAATTAATAGATTAACTTTAACGAAATATCTTTCTACACTATATTCTGAAGGAATTTTGGGCTATAAAAAAGTGGGAATGGCTAAACTTTGGTATTTTGAAAAGAATCCTTTGTTAAGAAGCATGTTACATGATAGCGATCAAAGCAAAACTTTGAAATTATTGTTTAATTCTATGGGTGTAGGGATAATAATTTTAGATCAAAAAGGAAAAGTAGTTTGGTTGAATAAAAAAATAAAAAATGTTGTTGGAGAAGTTTCTGGTAAAATTGTAGGTGAATGTTTAACTGAAATTGTTGAATTAAATAACAAAGCAAATGATTCTAAAAAACCTCAATCTGAAACTATTTCTATTAAATCCAATAAATATTTAATAAATGCTTCTCCTATTCTAGACAAAGAGGGAACTGTTGTTGGAATTATTGATGTTTTTTCAGAACAGTAAAGTAAAATATGAATTATTTGAAAGATAAACGTGGAATTCTTATTGAAGGTACTGCAATTATTATTGCATTTCTACTTAGTACTGCGGTAGTCTATTTATTCTGGGAAAAAGAAGATGCTGAAGAGTTAGTTATTGGACAAATGTTAATAGACGTATATTCGGCAGAAGAAAAGGCAGAAAAATTTGGATATTTCTTTGAAAAGAATAGCGAATATGCATTGTTAAAAGGATTAAAACAAAATATTGGTGCTGGTTTGTTAGAAGGTACAGAATGTGAAAGTTTGTATGCTTTGGATAAAGAAGAGTGTGAACTTGAAAATTTAATTGAGGTATTTGGAAATAATGTTGGTAATCAAAGCAAAAGAAATTTCGAAGAAGATTATGACTATAAAGACTATGAACTGAATTTAGAAGAGATGAATTTTGAAACTTGGAATTCTGAAGGAAAATTACTAATGAATGTTAGTAGTGATGAATTTGTTGAGTTTGGTTCTGATGCAGAGAGAGAAATGAAATATACTGTGAAGATTGATTATGATTCTAAATTAGATTTTGATTTTAGAAGTTATGAAAATATGGTCTCTCCTTTAAAGAACAATCTGGTATGTTTGGAAGGCCCTGAAAATATTGGTTCTGAAAGTTCTTCTGTAAGTGCCTGTTTGAATGCTTATCCTGAATTTTCAAATATAAAGAAAGAAAATGGAATTCTTAGCTTTGATTATGCAGTTAAGGGAGTTATCTTTGAAAATGAATTAATTGGACCATTTAAACTAGATTTAGAGGGATTTAGAAAATATTCCTCACAAGATATCTCAAGTGTTGCATGAACTAGTCTCTGTTACAATAAACTATAAAAAGAGATTTTTTTGATTAGTTAATATAATGATGGGATTAGAGTTAAATGAGATTATTTCTAAGATAAGAGAGAAAACTCAACTTTCTGAAGAAGAGGTTAGACTTCAAATTACTAAGAAAAGAGACAAATTAAGTGGGTTAGTTAGTGAAGAGGGTGCAGCACATATTCTAGCAAATGAACTTGGAGTAGACGTAATGGAGTCTATTAGAAAACAAGGATTAAAAATTAATAAGTTAAAACCTGGTATGAGGGTTGGCGTTCTTGCAAAAGTTGTAAAATTATATGAGGTTAGAAGTTTCAAACGAGGAGATCAAGATGCTAAAGTTGGAAGTTTTTTGGTCGGAGACGATTCAGGATTAGTTAGAATTGTTATGTGGGATGAAAATCATGTTGCTAAAATGGAATCTGGGGAAATCAAAGAGGGAACAATTGTAAAAGTTGAGAATGGTGCAGTTAGAGAAAATAATGGATATACTGAAATGCATTTAGGAAGTTATAGCAATATTGAAACAAATCCTGAAGGTGTTGACGAAATCAATGTGATTGAAAAAGGAAATATGGCTGCAGGTACAGGCGAATTAAAAATTACTAAATTAAGCGATGCAAGTATTGGAGATAATGTTTCGGTTTATGGGACTATTGTACAATTATATGACCCTAGATTTTATGAAGGATGTTCCGAATGTGGAAAAAAAGTAGTTGAAGGAAAATGCCCTAATCATGCTGAAGGGACTCCTAAGAAAATTCCTATTTTAAATTTCTTTTTAGATGATGGCCATGAAGGGATAAGGGCGACTGCTTTTAGAGAGCAGGCTTCAAAGGTTTTGGGCATTGAAGATTCAGTTCTTGAAAGTTTTGCAGATAATCCTGAAGGATTTGAAGAAGTAAAACAGCAAGTGTTAGGAACTCAAAAAGTATTTAGTGGAAGAATAAACTCAAATGAAATGTACAAGCAAAAAGAGTTTATGGTGAGTAATGTTCCTGAAGTTGATACCTCAGAGATTTTAGCTAAGTTTATAAATTAATTATGAGTTATATTTGTATGGTAAAAATAAAAAAAGTTTCTAAAGTTAAAGAGGGTGTTACTCGGCAAGATATTGGAGTTCTTGGCGCATTACTTTTACTTATGTTTGTTTTAGTTATGGTTGGGAGTGATGGGGATTTTTCAGTAATTACTGGGAAGGTAATTGAAGAAGTTCCTTTTGTAAATGAAGTCTGGAGTATTTCTGAATGTAGCGCTCGTTCTGCTGAGGATGCAGCTGTTGAGTTAAATATGAATTATGGTTGTACGAATCATTGTTATGATGCAGCGTATGGAATTAAACTTCCTTACAATCTTTTAGTTAATTTAGAATGTGCTGGTTCAGATGAACGATCTAGATGGATTGAAGACTGTAGTGAGTCCTTTAGCTCTATCTGTGCATAATTCGGCATTTACCGTATTTACTTTGTACGCCACATTTCTTTAAATATCTCTTAGTTTATTCTATTCTTTGTTCTAAGAGAACACATTAACAAAAACAAAACCCTATGGGGCTCTTGATTTACAAGAGTAGGAGAATAAAATGGAAACAAAAGATACGAGAATTAGTTCTATGGAGAATGCTCCAACCAGACCATATAAGGAATGGAGAGCAGGCAATGTGAAAATTGCAATTTGGAAGAATAAGAAAACAATGGAAGATGGTTCTGAAATAGAATACAAATCCGCTAGTTTGACTAGAAGTTATAGAAAGCAAGGTGAAGACTTGTGGAGACATGATGTAATTAATCTAAGAAGAAATGATATTCAAAAAGCAATTCTTGTTTTAAATAAAGCTCAAGAAGATTTGATATTGTCTGATGATTCAAAGGATGAGGAGTGAGTTTGAATAATGGCTAAAAGTGTTGATGTCCCAGATGACGTAAAAGCAAAAGACACAGTGAAGATTACAGATCTTCCGGGCGTAGGTGCAGCTACTGCAGAGAAACTTGCTGAAGCAGGTTTTGATTCATTAATGGCGTTAGCAGTTGCAACTCCTGCAAAAGTTGTTGAAATTGCAGGTGTTGGTGAAGCGCCGGCAAGAAAAATAATTAATGCAGCTAGAAACTCATTGGATATGGGTTTTGAAAGCGGACTTGATCTTTTAGATAAAAGAAAAAGTGTAATAAAAATTAGTACTGGCTCAAAAAATGTAGATGAAATGCTTGGAGGTGGAATGGAAACTGGTGCAATAACGGAATTTTATGGTGCGTATGGTTCTGGTAAAACTTCTATAGCCCATCAAATAGCAGTAAATGTTCAATTGCCAATTGACAAAGGCGGTGCCGATGGAATAGCGGTATGGATTGATACTGAAGGAACTTTGAGACCAGAGTATTTGAAACCAATTGCTGAAGATGCAGGGATTGATCCTGATGAAGCACTTCATAATTTTAGGGGTGTTCGTGCATTTAACTCAGATCATCAAATGTTACTTGCAGAAAAAGTTGAAGATTTAATTAAGAAAGATGGATTGCCTATTAAGTTAATTATCTTGGATTCTTTAATGGGTCATTTTAGAAGTGAATTTGCTGGAAGAGGAACTTTAGCAGATAGGCAACAAAAGTTGAATAAACATTTGCATGCATTATTGAAAATTGCTACTCAATATAATATTGCAGTGTATATTACCAACCAAGTGATGTCTAAACCAGATACCTTTTTCGGAGATCCGACTGAACCGATTGGTGGGCATGTTGTTGCACACACAAGTACTGTGAGGGTTTATCTTAGAAGAGGTAAAAAGGGTACAAGGGTTGCAAAGTTAGTTGATGCACCAGCATTACCTGATGGAGAAGCGGCATTTATGGTGACTAATGGTGGAATTAAGGACGTCTAATAGACGTCTAAGATCCGTCCCCGCCAGGATTCGAACCTGAGTCTCAACCTCCGCAAGGTTACGTGCTATCCAGGCTACACTACGGGGACTTTCTTGTTTTTTAGCTTAAACTACTTTTAAACCTATCTTTGAGCAGTTTATTTCTTGTAGTAAGTTTTATAAATCGGATTAGAGAATGTCAAGCTAAGATGGAAAAAAAGATCGTTAAATGTATAAGTACAGGCACATCAGTAACAAATGATAAAGGTAGTGCAATTTTTAATTGTCCAGGTTGTAGAAAACACAAGATAGTTAGATCTTACAATGCTAGACAAACTTCTGTTAAGTATAAATGTCCTGCTTGTGGTTTTATTGGTCCTAATTGAGGTTTAAAAAAATGGCAAAAGTAATTATGACATGGAAAGTTATGCCTGAGGATTCTGAAACTAATTTAGAAGATATCAAGGTTGAAGTTAAGAAAGTTATTGAAGGTTTTGACGGAGTTATTAATGGTGAAATGACTGAAGAACCATTAGCATTTGGATTAAAATTCGTAAAAGTAAGTTTTGCTTACGATGAAGACAAAGGAACAACTGATGATTTAGAAGAAGAACTTTCTTCTGGAGATCTTATTCAAAGCGTAGAAGTTCTAAGTGTTGGAAGGGCAATGGGTTAATTTTTATAATCCATTAATTCTATTATTTTATGACTGAAGAACAAAAACTTCCAAATTACATCTATGAAGATGATCATGTAGTTTGTATGTTAAATCCTATGGCTGCAACAAAAGGCCACGCTATGGTTATTCCCAAACAAAAAATTTCTGTAAGTTCTCAGATGAATGATCAATTAGCTGCACATGTTTTCATGGTGGCAAATAAATTATCTGCAGCAATCTTTGAAGCGATGGGCGCTACTGGAACAAATATTTTAGTTTCAAATGGCGCATCTGCAGGACAAAGGATGGAACAATTTGCAGTACATATAATTCCACGTTATGAGGACGATAAGGTTAATCTTTCTTGGGAGAGTTCTCAATTAACTGAAGAAGAAATAATTGAAAATAATAGGCTGATTCAATCTAAGTTAACTGTTCAAGAAGTTAATCCTGTAAATGAAGAAATTAAAACTCCAGGATTAGAAGAAATGGTAAGTGAAAAAGTTGAAACTACTACCCCCAAAGAAGAAAAAGCTAAAGAAGAATTAACCGAAGAACACTTCGATGAAGATGAAGTTCTTCCTTAGATAATTGGTAAGAATATTACGCTTCCTAAAATTAATGTTGCTATTGCCCCTATTAGGAATGAAGGCACAAAAGGAATTCCTTCCTTAACAATCACCTGTTTTATTTTGGATTTAATTAGCAGATTAATTGATTTTTTATTTATTCCCAATGGGTCTTCTTGGTAGATTAATTTTTTATTTTTGTAAACGTTTCCTTGAACCCAATCTCCCTCCATTAAATTTTTAGGTTTTATTTTTTTATACATGCACGTAAGTTCAATTGTCTTTAAGAAAATCATTAAGTAAGGCATTAGTAATAGGAGGAGTGCTAAAAGTCCACCCATATGTCTTGCTTGTTCTGGAAAGTAAAACCAAGTTGAAATAAAAATTGAAAATGAAAGTAAAAGTGTAATAGTCTTGATTGATTTTATTTTAGTTTCTTTGTTAATCGCTCGAAATTGTTTTATGAATTTTTCTTTATTTTTTATTGCTAATACTATTGCATAAATCACCCCATAAATTGCACCAAGAATTAAAATATTAATTACTAGGGTTAAAGCGAAGGGAAAAGGTGTCACTGTTTGAATAAATGCAGGTTTTTGTGAAAATGCTGTGCCTAACGAAGTAATTAATTTTGTATCTCCTCCACCCCATTGCCTTGTGAAATACATTAAATTCCCAAAAGCAAAAAATGCTAGAAATGTGATTCCTGCAGCCGTTAAGGGTACAAATGATTTTGTAAGAATTGATTGTAACAACTTAATTGAAATTATGAAAAATAATAGCCCATAGCTTATCCAATCTGGAATTTCTCTTGTTTTTAGATCGGAAATTGATGCAACAATTAGTGCTAAAAGTGCAATAACCGAAATAATAATATCAAATACCTCTATCATCGATATTTTGCAGCAGAATAAGTTTATAAAGTTTTTAGCTAGTTAGGAGTACATGGTATCAATAATCGGGGCAGGTCCTGTGGGCAATTATTTGGCTGCAAAACTAGCTAAAAAAGGGTTGAAAGTTGATGTTTATGAAGAACATAAAAAAATAGGTGCACCTGTTGCATGTACTGGAATACTTACTCCTTACATTAGAGATTTAATTAAAATTGATGAAACTTATGTGGTTAATAAAATAAATGAAACTTATGTTTATTCTCCTGATGGAAATCAAGTTAAAATTAAACTGAAAAAAAATTATATTGTGGATAGAACATTATTTGATTCTTCTTTAGCGAAAATTGCTAAATCTGAAGGTGCAAAATACCATTTAGGTAAAAGACTAACTTCATTGAAACTAGGAAATGAACACAAACTAAAGTTTAGTAATGAGATTATTAAAGATGCAACAGTTATTGGTGCAGATGGGCCAAACACCTTCGTAGGTAGAAGTGCAGGATTGTTTGAAAATAGGAAATTTGTAGCGGGCCATCAGGCAAGAGTAAAACTAAAAGAAAAAATTGATTCTAATGTTGTTGAGTTTTTTGTAGATGAGGGAAACTATATCGGTTGGCTTGTTCCAGAAACAGATAAAATTGCAAGAGTGGGAGTTGCTTCGCATAAAAATGTGGGTAAATATTTTAAGGATTTGATGAAACGGAGAGAAGGAAAAATCTTAGGTTGGCAAAGCGGTGCAATTCCTGTTTATGATCCTAAAACTAATATCGAAACTAAAGGGGTCTATTTGATAGGAGATGCAGCAACACAGGTTAAGGCTACAACCTATGGAGGCATTATCCCTGGAATGAAGGCTGCAGATATTTTAACCGATGTTCTTAGTGAGAATAAAACAGCTGGAAGTTATCAAAATGGTGTGAAAAAAACAATTGGAAAGAATTTATTGTCACATTTAATGATTAGGAAATTAATGAATCGTTTTTCTAAAGAAGATTATAATAAATTAATTCAACTATGTGAAAAAAAGAGTGTAAAAGATTTAATTTACAAATATGATCGAGAATATGCTTCTAAATTATTATTCAAACTATTGATTAATCAACCTAAGTTTGCAAGTTTTGGAAAATGTTTATTTAGAAAAGAGATTATTTAGTCTCTTTTTCTGCTGTTTTTCTTTTAGGAAGTTTTGAAATTCCGTATCCTGCTGCTAATGCTGCAAAGATACCTAATGCATATAATTCGTTATTTGAATTTCCTTCTGTTGATCTAAGAACTTGATGGTCTTCATCTGCATAAATTCCTTGTTCTCCACTCAGTCTGATTATTAAGTCATCATCTGTTCCAACATAATGTCCTTGGATTTTTCCATTTTCTAAGAATGGAACCCATCTTTCTGTTGGATTTTTTTCTGATGCAAGATAAATTTGGCTATCATCTAAAATTACTTTTCCATTATCTTCTACAACATAATCAATTGTTCCAGAAATAATCCCATTTCTTGTTATTGGAGATAATAAATTTCTTTGTGTTTTTGGAACTGTTGCCTGACTCATTGTATTTTGAATAGGTGTAACTGATTGTTGTGTTTGTAGGGAGCTACAACCCAATAATGCAGGTGCTGCAATTAATCCTGCAGTAATTGTGTCTTGTAATATTTTTCTTAATTGTTTCATTGTTTAGTCTCTTTTTCTGCTGTTTTTCTTTTAGGAAGTTTTGAAATTCCGTATCCTGCTGCTAATGCTGCAAAGATACCTAATGCATATAATTCGTTATTTGAATTTCCTTCTGTTGATCTAAGAACTTGATGGTCTTCATCTGCATAAATTCCTTGTTCTCCACTCAGTCTGATTATTAAGTCATCATCTGTTCCAACATAATGTCCTTGGATTTTTCCATTTTCTAAGAATGGAACCCATCTTTCTGTTGGATTTTTTTCTGATGCAAGATAAATTTGGCTATCATCTAAAATTACTTTTCCATTATCTTCTACAACATAATCAATTGTTCCAGAAATAATCCCATTTCTTGTTATTGGAGATAATAAATTTCTTTGTGTTTTTGGAACTGTTGCCTGACTCATTGTATTTTGAATAGGTGTAACTGATTGTCGAGTATTTGCATTTACTGAAATTGTTGTAGGTTGTTGTGTAGCTGATTGATATGTTGCACTTCTTAATGGAACTTCTGGAGATGTCCAGTAATGTGCTTCAGTTGGTTCTGAAGCATTTATGTGTGCCCCTACATATAACATTCCGCCTATTGCACCTACAGTTAAAAATTGCTTCACCTTCGTAGGTAATTCATTAAGTTTATTAGTAGCATTTACTATGCTTTCGATAGTTGATGGTTGTTTTTCTGTCATTTTAATATATATCCTCCAATAGATATTTTGCAGTTAACAACCTTATAAACTTTTCTATGTGTAGTTACTATTCAGTAGTCCTTCAATCTGACGGTTTCTGTCTAAAAATGCTTAAATAACCCAAAAATAGGAAAATAATGTGTTTTAAACATGAGTGATGATAAAGATAAAACAACGTGTGCTGATATTGTTAGAGGTATGGGGAATACAGTTAGAGAGATTAATAAATGGCCCATTGAATTAAAAATAACGGTTGCACTTGTAGATATTTACGTGTGGGGCTGCATGGTAATGAACAATAAGGAAGAAGAATATACTGAAGCAACATATTGGACATCTCCCGAGGTTGGGAGTTCAGTTTATGGTTCTGGATCTTCTGGCAATAAATTATACTCAACTGAGAATTCTGATCCCGAAGGACTTACTGGAATTATTCAAAAGTTTTATGCTTCAGATTTAGAAAATACCATAAATTTTGCAGGAACAATGCATGATGTTGGAGGGATGGCTGCTGCAGTTACAATCGGAGCTTCAAGATACCTTGGCGTTCCTGGGTTGGTTGGCGCTTATGGTGTTATGATGGTGCCAGAAATTGTTAATTATTTTAGTGATTCTTATAATTTTTCTGAATTTAGTGGTGAGGCGGGAAAAGATGTTTTATGTTTACTTGGTGCATACGGACTAGGGAAATTTATTGGACTTTTTTCTAAAGATGATGATGATGATGATGATGAAATTCAAAAAACTAGCACTAAATCAACTAAAAAGAAGTGGACTCCTTGGTACGAGCGAGATTAATTCATTAGCAAGATTTAAATAATGTTGTAGCCTATTTAAATCTCAGAGGTGTTATAAATTATGGTTGTTAAAAGAGGATTATTTTCTAAAAAAGGTCAAGCAGAAAATGCTGCATCTTTGGTGTTAATTATAGGAATATTAACTATTGCATATTTAGTTTTAATGCCTGTGGCAGATAAAAGAGAAATGATGGGAGAATCTCCTTTACCCTCTCAAACAAATTTACCTCCCGTAGGTCAAGGATATGGTAATTCATTGAACTTTGGAAATTTATTGAGTGAGAGTCCAGGTCTTATGGATCCAATTTTAGAAACAGTAACTCAAACAAACTTGGCGAGCGTAGATTTGTTTTCAGTAGAAAGTCAAAAGTTTGAAAATATTGCAACTAATATTCATTTAGAAAATAGCTTAGTTTCAGAAGATGACGCAGAATTTACATTTGTATTAGACGATTTAAATAATTTAGAAGATGTTCGATTATTATTCTTTGTTTTAGATTACAAGGGAGAATTAGAAGTTAAATTGAACGGCGTTAAAGTTCTTAGTGGTGAAATTACTAGCGATGTGCTTCCAATCACTCTTCCCCGTTCCTTACTTGGCAGAGTTAATAGGATTAGTTTTGAAGTAGAAGGTCCAAATGTTTTCCAATTCATGACTGTAAATTATTATGAATTAAAAGATGTGATGTTAATTAAAAATTATTTAGTAGAAAATAATGCAGAGTTTAGACAATTTGTTTTAACCGGAGAAGAATTAAAAAATATGAATCATGCTTCTTTAGTTTACAGGCTTAATTGTATGTCTCTTAAATATCAAGGAAGAATTATGATTAAGCTGAATGGTAGAATAGTTCAAAATGCTTTGGCTGTATGCGATGCAGGAGTTACTGAAATTGATTTTAGTTTAGGAGAATTAATTGAAGGAAGAAATATTCTTGAATTTGGAGTCGATAAAGGCCATTATGTCTTAGAAAATTTAGCAATTGAATCAGACTATAGTGCTCAAGAATATCCTAGATATTATTTTTCAGTTCAAGTTGAAACTATGAAAGGTATTTTTGATGGAGACGATATAACTTTACAATCAAATTTTGAAAATGATGGGAAAAGAAAGTCAGGAACATTTTATGTTAACGGATATCCGATTTATTTTGATACATATACTTCAGAGTTTACAGCGGATTTGAATGGTCTGATTTATGAAGGTCAAAATGTGATATCAGTTATACCTGAAACTAAATTTAAAATGTTAAATTTAAATGTATTTATGGAATAGGTGTCTTTAATGAGTGAAAATAATCAAAAAAATTCTAAACCCTCTTTAGGTGTTATCTCTGAGGGAAAAAGTTCCTCAAATTTAGACGGTGGAACTTTTTTCAAAATTATATTTTTAACAATATTGGGAATTGCAGGGCAATTCATTGTAAATTTAGGTTGGTGGATATGGGTCCCCATTGGATTATTATTAGTTTTTACAATACTAAAAGCAATAATTCCTCCACAGGCATATGCTCTTGTTAAATCTATATTTGTGTGGGCTGCCTTAGGAATTATAATTTTATATGTTATTTACTTTGGTAAGGCTGCATATCAAAGTGGTATTTGGAAAGGGGGTGCTACCGCATTGGAAGACTCTGGTGTTGATAAGGCTGTAAAATCTACTGGTGGCGGATTGATGGATTATATTAGAAATCCTCAAAAACTATTTTATGAATATTATTCATGGGACAGTCCCAAATCTACTGAAAAGAAAGAGTTGAAAGGCATTGAATTTTTTGGAGTTGAAACTAGAAGAGATGAATTCAAAGAAGGAATGAACATTGTAGTTACTGGAACTGCAAAAGTTTCAGCGATGAAGGATAAAGATACGAGTGTTACTTTTAATTGTGGTTTCGATGAAAATAATATTTCTGAAAAAATAAAGAATGAAAATTATAATTCTAACGGAGTTTTAAAACTTCGAGGAATAGAAGGAAATTCTATTACTGTTTATGCTGGAAGAAATGAAGTTGTAGATTTTGTTTGTGAACTTAATGGAATAGATTTAGATTTGGGAGACAGCGGCATAACAGATGAAGATAAAAGAAAAGACGAGATTGAAGATATTAGAACCTTTGTTGTGAGCATAGAAGGAATTTACAGCGATTTTGTTACTACTAGTTTGCTTAAAGTATACAACCTTCAAAGAGAAAAATTAAATCAACTGAGGGATCCGTTTGAAAATATTAAAGAACCCTTACTTGACTCAAACCTTAAAATGAGAAGTCAATGTTTGTCTGGATGTGGATTAACAAGATTAGCATTGAAAACATCAAAACAACCACAAACAGAAATTGGATCATATACATTTAGTATGAGCTTAAGAAAAGATTCAGATTGGTATGGAGACATTAAGAAAGTTAAGAGTTTAGAAGTTATGACTCCTCAAAATTTTGAATTAATTGCGTGTGAAAACTTTGGAGGGGATGCGATTTTTGATGATGGGGATGCCCCTTATTTTGAAATATTAAATGAAAAAATAAAAGATGATTATGGCACTGCATCAGATTATGCATTCTACTGTGATTACAGAATTTCAAGACCCAGAATATTTATTGGATTTGATGAGTTTATGGCTAAGGCAACTTATGATTATTTAGTAACTACTAAGAAAACAATAAATATAATTGAAACAAGAGATTTACAAGGAATGAATAATATTGCTCAAGGCGATGAAACAATTCCTGAAGAAGGTTATGATGGGGCAGATTATTATGAAACTTAAAATTATTCAAATTGGAATTTTAATCTTGGGTCTAGTAATGCTTGCCGGATGTGATGCACAGTTGCCATTTACAGATGGAATACAGAAAGCTGCCCCTTCTGCAAGTATGGGCAGTGCTAAAAGGGGAATAGTGATTGAATTTCAACAAGGTAAGCCTCAAAATGAAATCTTTGGAGATTTTTTAGTGGGTTTAGATATATCTAATTATATGGACGAGTCTGTTTCGGTAAGTGTTGATGTGTGGGATGTTAGCCCTTTACAGGGATTTACTGATAAGGCAGGAGTTTCTTATTTCCTTGAACCTGCAATATATGATCTTGGTAAATTTTACAAGCCATTTGTGGAAAAATATAATCTGGGTATGTTTAATTACCAAAATGTGAAGGTAGGAGATTATACTCAATTTTTAGCAGAATTAAGATATGGGATTAGTGCAGATGTGGATGTTAATTTCTGTGTTACTAATCCAGATTATGAAAAAGATTCTTCTTGTTCCTTGAGTGAAACGTTATCTGGTTCAAAATTAGGCGATAAAAATTCTAAATATCCTATAACAATTAAGAGTATAAAGAAAACAATTTATGGGGCAGATGAAAGTTCTGTATTCCTTAATCTAGATATCTCGATTTCAAATGAAGGTAAGGGAGAATTAATTAATCCTCTTGAAGAAAGCATATTTGATGGAGAAATCTTAAATTTTAATCTTTATGCTTTATCTGATTCTCTAGAGTTTACTTGTAGGTCAGATGATGCTACAAATAGTTATGGTGAATTTGATTCCGATGTTAAGTCTCTTCCAATGGATTTGAAGTTAAAGGGGTCAAGTTCAATAAAGATTACATGCACTTCCACTTTGGCCATTGATGAACCTCTTAAAGATGTTAGAATAAAAATTACTACTGATTACGATTACCTCTATAAAACCTCTACACGTAAAATTGAGGTGAAGGGTTAGTTTTTTAAATAAAGCAATCAGAGAAATTAAAGATGGTTAGGAATAAAAGAGGGTTAATTTCAGTAATTTTTATATTAGCTGTTGCTTTATTCTTAACAGGATGTGAGCAAACAGAAGAAACTACTAATTTAGATGGTCCTTATGTTGGTGGATCCGAGGGATTAAAATTTTCATTTCAAGAATATGAACCTCCTCAAATAGTTTTAGATGATTCTCAAGAAGATTTTTTTATTACATTAGTTGTGAAAAATATGGGAGAATATACAATTCCTGAAGAAGGTATCATTGCCTCTTTAAGCGGTGTTGATGCAAATGCATTTGGATTAAGCTCATTGAATACTGTTAGTGCAATTCCCGTTACAGGTGTTGCAAATGATCAAGGGTATTTTATTGAAGGTGGAGAAGAGTTATTAGAGTTTGATGAAGCAGAATATGTTAATGATGTTGCTGCTAGTTTTGATGTAATCTTAAGGGCAGATGTTTGTTATGAATATGAAACTGAGGCTTTAGCACATTTATGTTTGAAAGAAAATGTAGTAAAAAAATCAATTGAAGATGTTTGTGAAACAAATAATCCTGAGCTAAGTGTTTACAATTCTGGTGCGCCGATTCAAGTGTCTGGATTGAGACAGAAAGCAGTTGGCGCAAATAGAGTACAAATAGTATTTACTGTACAAAACGTGGGGAAAGGATTAGTTTATCTTCCAGAAACATTTACTGATTCATGTAAGGGAATGGACGATAATATTGATAAATTAAAAGTTACTTTAAGAAATCCTCAAAATAATTTTGAAGCAGAATGTAGTGCTTTTGGAAAATCTCCAAGTGGAGAATTAAGACTGGTAAATGGCAGAAAAGAGATTACCTGCAATCTTGATACTACCGATTTACAAGAAGTAAGTTATCAAGATTTATTAATTATTGATTTAGAATATATGTACAGGGACCATGTTAGAACATCACTAACTGTACAAAACGCTCTTACTTAATCTTATAAATTATGAATTCTTAGATTTTTTATGCCCACTAGTTTGAAAATTCTGAAGAAAAAGTATTCTAATTGTAAGCAGTGCCCAGAATTAGTTAAAAATAGGTCTTCTGTTGTTTTTGGGTCTAAACATATGAATGCGTGCAAAGTTCTTATCATTGGGGAAGCTCCTGGAAAGAAAGAAGATGAATCTGAAATTCCTTTCGTTGGTAGGAGTGGAGAAATCCTTAATGGATTTTTGAAGGAAATAGGTTTGACAAGAGAGGACGTATTTATTACAAACACTATTTTATGTAGGCCTCCTGGAAATAGAAATCCTAAGGTGTTAGAATTAAAGAATTGTAAAACTAGATTGAATGAGTGTATAAAGTTAGTTAATCCTGAAGTGGTGATTACTTTAGGTAATTTTTCTACACAATATTTACTTGAAACTAAAGAAGGAATTACTAAATTGAGGGGAAAGATCTATGAAAAAGAAGGGTATAAAATATTGCCCATGTTGCATCCTGCAAATCTGCTATATAACGGAATGTCTGAAAAATTAATTAAACAATTTAGATCAGATTTTAAGAAAGTAAAAAAATTAATTTAACCGATGTAGTGGTGAGTTTTACCGTTTGCTTCTTCTGGAACTTTTTCTATCTTTTTATTTTGTTTTTTTATTTTGTTGTTCTTTTTCTTTACAGGCGTTTTTATTTTAGGTACTTCTATTTCTAAATCTTTGTCAATCTTTTTTTCTTTTAGTTTTAGTTCTAATTTTTTATTAAGATGTTTGATTATTTTCTTTGCTTCTTTTAATCCTATATATCCCGGACTTTCAAAAGTTTCCGCAAGTAATGTTATTGCTGGTATGTTTCTGCTTCCTGCCAACCCTGGTAGTAATCCGGTTACCCCCACAATAGGACCAATGATCTCATGTAATTCTTTTTTAGGTTTAGCTCCCGCACTATATTTCTTTAATATTTTGGGATTATTTGCTGCAAAGTATATTGAAGGATCTTTAGGCACTTCATGAAGCGCAATTCCCCCTAAAGTAATAATTTCTTTTCCCTTTGATTTTTCAAATGTATCTAATATTTGATTACAGAATCTATGGCACGAGGTTTCATTTGGAGGTTGAATATCTCCTGAAAGTAATAATATCTGTTTTTTATTTACGGTTGCCAAATATAACTCGATGTTCGGAAGTTCGATTAAATTGTCTTCATTTACAAATACATAATGTGGTAAGTCTTCTGAATAAAGCTCTAAAATCTTTTCTGCTTTTAGTGCGTCTATTAAGTATTCTACGGTAATTTTTCCTACATTCCCTACTCCTGGGAGTCCTTCTATCAGTATAGGATTTTTTATTTTAGTTTTTGAAATTGTGTTTATTTTCCAACTCATTATAATTCACCTTTTTCGATTTTTGCTAATCTTCTATAATGCCCATATTTATCTTCTGGACTATATTTTGCAGGCTTATTCGTGCATGTTTTATTATTACAAGTTTCACAATTCTTTTTTAGAGTATATGTGTTACAGTTTAAACATTTTAGAATTTCTGTTTTCATTTCTTAACTTTATGAACCTTTAGTTCTCCATTTGCCTTTTTTAGTTCTTTTTCAATTACTTCGATAATCTCTTCAGTTTGAGCTTCAATCTCTTTTGGATTTGGAGAAGTAACTGACAGCTGGTAATTTGGCGCAGATACATAAGTTAATGTTAGACTATATTCTTTTTCTTTTGCAAATTTGCTTGCTTTTTCTAAAGCTTTTTTTATTATTTCTACTCCATCTCCTGCAAGACAGGTGATTTCTAGATTTTTTAATTCTTTGATTTCTTTAGGTTTTAATCTGATCTTGATTGTTTCTTCTAATGCATCTGCAAGTTTTTTGTCTATTCCAATTTCTTTTAATGGACTTTCATCTAATTCTTCTGCAACAGTTTGAAAGGCTTCAGAAATTGATTCATAATTGCCTTTAATTTTTTCAAGAATAGTTTGATGGGTTTTTTCTACATCTAATTTTAATTGTTTTGAAATTGATTCAATAATTTTTAGACATTTATCTTTTAATTTGTCTTCTCTTATTTTGTTTAATTTTTGTCCTGTAGTTACTCTTCTTAGAGATAAATCTAAGTTTCCATATCTTTCATTTTTTCTTAAAACTTTACAGATTATTTTTTTATTTTCTTTTACAAAATCTCTGATAGTTCTGATTCTACCAGGGGATATTTCTGAAATATGTATGATTCCTTCTTGCTCATACTCATCAAGTTTAACAAAAACTGTGGTTTTTAATATCTTTTTTACGGTACATGCAACAATCTCCCCTTCATCCGGGAAGCCTGATTTCTTCTGATGCATTAGGTTAATACCTCAAGAATTCTAGCCTTGATAATTCCTTTTCCGCCACTTGGTTCTGCAAGAACTTTTCCACAAACTGTACAAATTACTTTTGTAGATGGTTTTCCAAATATTACTTGGTCATTCTTACATTTTGAGCAACATACTTTTATGAATTTACTTTTTGGTTCTTTGATTAATTCTGTCATTTTATGGTTTTTCTCCCAGTTTTCTTTATAAATTTTGTCTTTTGATACTCCATAATGTTTAAATATGAGTTCATTTATAAATTGAGTGATGAGAGGGATTAAAATTAAGAAACAAGCTGGTTCTTACACTACCCACAGGCTATTAACTTTTCTGGCAGTTATGTTAGGAATTTTAACAACAATTTTATTATTTAATTCATATTCTATTACTAGTATTACTGGATATAACGTTCTTGAAGAATTGTACGGTAACCTTGCATCAATGGTTCTAGTATTGGTAATTGTTGTATTAATTGCAATTTATTTAAAATTAGTAGAAAATTAATTTTGTGTTTCTATAATGAATTTTCTTGATCTTACTTTTGAAGATTTTACTTGCATTTTTTTACAAACACTACATTTTAATCTATAATCTGATTTTTTAGAAGTTTTTGCTCCAGTTCTCTTGAACGCGGAGATAGCTTTTCTTGATTTTGAACCGTGATTACCGAATCCTGCCTTTCCTCTGCCTCTAGCTGTTAAACGTGCTAATGATCCTGCTTTTAGGGTACCCCTATCTCTTTTCTTTGCAACTGTTAGACTGTATTCTGTTTGAGTCTTACAATATGGGCAAAACGTTTTGCTAATTTTAGGTATTTTCAATTTTCATTTCCTCTGCCCTTTTTCTTTTAATCAACAATTCTGCTGTTTTTTGTGGAAGAAAGGACATTTCTTCTTTTTCGAATGGACCGTACGTATTTAAATCGTCAGCCACGAATTTTGGAACAGGATGAAGGAATCTTATCATCTTGTTTCCAGTAGATGCATTTTGTCCGGTTTTTATATCTTTTGGTAGTTTCTTTTGGGCGATTTTTACTTTTTTCCCAGCTACTGCATTTTTCAGTATTCCTTCTCTATATATGTTTAGTAGTTCAAGGACTTCTCTGTAGAGTCTTTTTTCCTCTTTTAGCATATTTGTCCCCGATTCTCTTACTTCTGCTCTAGAAGAAAGCATTGCTAAATTAATAATCTTATTTTCTCTTTTTTCATAGAATTCTTTTAGAATTTTTCTTGCATTTTCCAGCTGTAGCTGTGTTTTCTTGGAGTCTCCGGAAAATATTGAATCTGATGTCTTTTCTGTCTCTAACACTGCTGTTTTTTCTTGGAGATATTGGCTAGTTTGTTCAAAAAAATCATCATCTAATTTTTGCAATTCTTGATTAATTTTTTCTTTTCTAAGTAATTCGAATAAGGTTTCAAAGGTTAACATTTTGGATTCTCCAGAAATATTCATTTACAGGTATTTATTAAATTTTAGGTCAGGAAGGCTTATAATGGATTCTTGAGGGCTTTATATATGAAATTTAAATATATTGAAGAAGATTTCAAGGTAAAGGAAGATCCCTGTTTTGAATTAAAATCCTCTGGTGAATTTGCATGCTTTAAATTAATTAAAAAAAATTGGAATACTCCTTCAGTTATTGAAACAATTGCTAAAAAATTAAGAATTTCTACAAAATCAATTGGTTATGCAGGTAACAAAGATAAGTTCGCAATCACTGAACAATATATTACGATTCCTCTTTCTGAAAGCGAAGTTGAAAATGTTGAAAATTTAAATTTAAATGGAGTTTCAATAAAATTTGTTGGCTGGTTAACTGAAAGAATTACTTTGGGTTTTTTGAAAGGAAATAAATTCAAAATTGTTGTTAGACAATGTGATAATGAAAAAACATTTTCTTTTGACAAAGTTAAGAATTTATATGGCCCTCAGAGATTTGGTGTTGGAAATCAAAATGTGGAAGTCGGTAGGGCGCTATTGAAAAAAAACTTTGAGTTGGCTTGTAAATTGTTAAAACTTGAGGTGGAAGATAGAAACTTTGTAAATATCTTGGCAAGTTTAGATGCAAGGGTTTTAAGAATTTATATTAGTGCTTATCAATCGTGGTTGTGGAATAATGTAGCAAATAGAATAGAAAATATGGATGAACTAGAAGTTTTTGGATTTTTAACCGATTGTAAAGACGATAATGTTGCAAAATATTATGAAGAAATATTAACTAAGGAGGGAATCAAGAGAGAAGATTTTTTGATTAAACAGTTAAAAAAAATTAGTATGGAGGGTACTAAAAGAAAATTATATTTAGATATAAATAATTTTTCTTATATTTGGGAATCGGATGAGATGTTTCCCGGAAAAAACAAATGCACCCTAACATTTGAGTTAGGTAAGGGATCTTATGCAACTGTTTTGATAGATTATTTGTTTTATTGAACTGGGAAAGATATATAAATTTGTAAATGCTAATTTATGCTTATGAGGGGTACAAATAGAGAGAGGAAGTTACTTCATGAGCATGAAGCATTTTTATTTATTTTCTTAGCAGTGTTTTTACTTGGAGGTTTTGCTTTATGGGGTGCTGATGTACATGCAGTAGAATATTATCTTGAAGGTGCTGAACTTTCCACTGAAGGATTAAATCTTGTCGAGGTTTTGCTTGAAGAAGGAAAAATTGTAGATATTTCTGTTAAAAATTCTGAAAAAGAAGAGTTGGTTGATTCTGCTATCGTGATATATGAAGTAGACTTGCAATGTAATTCTTTAGATTCTGAAAGTTTAGATTCTGAAAGTGGATGCGAGTACTTATCTTTAAATCTTCCAAGTGTATTAACCGTGTATCCTGAAGAAATTGTAAATATTGGTTTGGAATTTTTTCCTGAAGAAAGAGTGGAACTTAGTGCAGTGGTTAATATTATTACCAATAAAGGTGTAAACTCTTTTAGTTTTGAATTCAAGGTAGTTGATGAATTAGAAGTTGTCGAAGTTGAAAAAATAATTGATGTTGAAGTAGAAGAAAATCCTATTTTGGATTTGATTGAAAGAATTGTTGCAATGGGGAAGGAATTGACTTCTATTGAAGATGTTCCTGCAGAGATTTATACTGGTGAAAAAATAGTGTTTGTTGATGATGAAACTTCTTTAGGATTTACAGATTCGATGTTAAATTTTGGCCCTTTAGATATTGAAGAAGGTGAACAAAAAACTAAAAAATTAGGAATTGAAAATTTAGGATTAGAAGATTTAATTATTGAAGGTATAAGAAAAGATGAATCCTTGATAGTTGACCCTTCAAAGAAAATGGCCCTGATTGGCGGTGAAAGAAAATACGTGGAAATTACTTGCGCACCTATTGAAGAAAGAGTGGTTGAAAATATAATTGTTTTAGAAACTAGTCGTGGAGAGGTTGAAATAAAGCTTTTCTGTGAAGGTGTACTGGCCAGTGAAAAAATAGTAGATGAAACTGCACCAATAATCAATATTTTAAAACCACTTGAAGGTAAGGTTGGTGACTCTGTGGAAGTTTCTGTTGAAGCATTCGATGAGGGAACAATACTCGAAGTTGCAGTGCTTAAAGTTTATTTTAATTCGGTAGTAATGAAGAGATTTGTTGAACCTACAGAGTTAAATTCTAATAAGTATGATTTTGAATTGGATATTTCTAGGTTTTCAGGTATAGGTGAACTAAGAGTTGAGGCAGTGGATCATGCAGGAAATGTTGGTGTTTCTGAAATTATCGCTTTATGGATTGAAGAAAATGAATTAGAATTAGATGAAGAATTTGAGTTACTTGATCCCGAAATTTTAATAACTTATCCTGATGGGGGCGTAATTGGTTCTCCCGATTTAATGAATGTTCAAGGAATTGTTGGAGAAGTAGATGTTGAAGTAAAATTTGAAACTTTAGAAGGAGATTTCAATTTTAAGTTTAGAGGTGGAAAAGCTGATAGAGTCAATGAATTAGAAATTACCTCCGAAGATATTAATTTTAGAGATATTTCTGGAACATTAAGGGTGATTGATTTACCTGATGAATTATTAAAAAATACCCTAATCACTCTTGAATCTAAAACTGTTATCCTTCCAATGTTTAAACCTAAGAATTATGTTTCCGGAGAAAGAATAGGTGTGGCATACTTTAGAGAAGATGGTTCTCAATTCGCAATAAATCCTGAAGATGTTTTGAATTTTTATGAAGAAGGAGAGTTATTATATGTTGAATTTGTAGGGGACGCATTGGTTTCTAATCTTTAGGTGTGTTGTATGAAATTTGTTTCAATTTTAACTATCTTGTTTTTTCTTGTTTGTTCTTTTGTGATTGCTGGCCCTGGCCCTATTGATCCTGAGCCCGTTGCTCAGATAATTGATGAACCTTCAAACACTGTGCAGTATATTTCTTCTGATCCTTCTGAAGCATGGGACGGAATAACTAACAAATCAAACCTTACAGTATTATCTAGATATGTTGTAGGTGAAGTGGAATATCCTGTTGGACAAGTTCTTTTGAATTTTAGAGATGTGAATGATTCACCTCAAAATGCATCTCTTGCCGAGCTGACTATTGATATTGATATTGATGACAAAAAAGTTTTGTATGAAGTTTCTGGTGTGGGTGCAGCACTTGGAAATATTGATATGTTTATTGAAAAAAATTCAGAATATAATGCAATTCATATTTGTGAAGGTGCGAGTTTATTAGCTACTGTAGGCGATAGTTTATGTGCTGCAAACGGAGGAACTCCAACAACAATTTTTCCAAGAGGGGATACAAAAGGATATACAGTTTCAACTTTTTCAGATACATTGACTGGTAAAGATTACTGGAAAGTCGAAGGATTAAGTGGAACAGGTTTACATTTATTTAACATTTTATTTGGTGGTGCAGGCGGTCCAAAGACTGTGAAAGAAGGAGGGACTTTAGATTTAGATGATGAACCGGAAAAAGAATATGTTTCTAAGGAAAAGATTGAGTACTTTATTAGATTTGAAGAGAAAAATTATAGATTTGTTGTGAACTATTTGGATTCTGAAAGTAAATATGCCTCTATTTATTCTGAGGAAGGAGATTATTCATTTATTGTTTCTAAAGAAGATACTGAAGAATTTGATTTTAATGGAGATGGGACTGTTGATGTTTTGTTAAAGATCTTAGATTTAGATTATCCTCATGTTTATGCAGAGTTATTAGTAATTGAACCTAAAAAAGAATATGGTTCTTTTGAGAAAAGTGAAAAAACTAAAAAAACGAGAGAGTATACTAATGTAGGGATGTGGAGTAAGTTTGTAAAGCTTGCAGGGGGCACCTGGAGTCAAATACTTACGTTCTTTTTACTTTTAGTGTTGGTTGTAGGGTTCTTTGGAGTAATTGGTTGGAAACTACTTTCTAAGATATTTAATGCTAATTAAGCTTATTTCGCTAAATTTATATATCTCTTTTTGATGACATCTATAAGATGTTTAAATTTTTGAAAGATAAGGTAAAGAAAGCAATTAGTAAAATTAATGATAAAGTAGAAAATGAGCTTCCAGACGAAGAAGTAGAAATTGTTGAAGAAATTGTTGAAAAAGAAGAAAAGAAAGAAGAAAAGAAAGAAGAAAAGAAAGAAGAAAAGAAAGAAGAAAAGAAAGAAGAAAAGAAAGAAGAATTAGAAACTAAAGCTGTAGGTATTGAAGAAGTAGAAGAAGTTAGGGCAAAAGGTTTATTTGGCAAGATTAAACAAAAAATAAATACTAAAAATATTTCTAGTGAAAAATTTGATGAACTTTTTGAAGAATTAGAAATTGCACTTTTAGAAAATAATGTGGCGCTTGAAGTTATTGATAAAATTAAAAATGATTTGAAAGAAGAATTAGTAGATAAACCAATTAAAAGAAAAGAAATAGAATCAAAAATTCTTAAAAGTTTAAAACAAAGTATTACTAATCTATTTGAAGTAGATTCAATCGATATTATTGATAAAATTAAAAATAAAAAAGATGAACCATATGTAGTTTGTTTTGTTGGAGTAAATGGTTCTGGTAAAACTACTTCAATTGCAAAACTTGCAAATCATCTTAAGAAAAATGGATTAAGTGTTTTACTTGTTGCAGGAGATACTTGGAGGGCCGCAAGTATTCAACAATTAGAAGAACATGGAACAAATTTAGGTATTAGAGTAATCAAACATAATTATGGTAGCGATCCTGCTGCAGTTGCATTTGACGGAATTAAAGCGGCAAAAGCAAATAATGTTGATGTGGTTTTAATTGATACTGCTGGAAGACAACATAGCAATAAAGATTTAATGAGAGAACTTGAAAAGATAGTAAGGGTATCTACTCCTGATCTTAACATCTTTGTGGGTGAAAGCACTACGGGGAATGATTGTGTATTACAGGCACAGCAATTTGGAGATACTGTTGAGTTAGATGGTGTGATTTTAACAAAATCAGATGTAGATGAAAAAGGTGGTGCAGCAATATCTATAGGGTATGTTACTGGGAAACCTATTTTATTTTTGGGAACAGGACAAGAATATGAAGATTTTGAAGAATTTAATGCAGATAAGTTTTTGAAGTTCTTAGATATTTAATTTTTTTGTTTTAAAAAGGTTTAAATATGTATAACTTTCTTTTATTATTATGGTGAGAAAAAAGAGTGTGAATCATAGAAAGAGTACTAGTTCTAAACATGTTAAAAAATCTAAGCCGGTTGTTAAAAAAGTTAAAAAACATATTGAACCGCACCATCCAGATTTCGTACATAGTAGGTTTGTTAAATTTTTAATGTACACAATATTATTTTTAGTTTTGGCTTTAGCGTTGCTGGTGTTTTTTTCACCAAGTTTAGTTCAATATGAGGCTCCCGTCGGAGAAGAAATTGTAGAAGTAGATTCTTTTTTGAAAATGAATGGTGCAGTTTGTACATGGGAATCTGATTCTTTTAGTGTTTGTGCAAATGTAAATTGGGCTGGTGCAAATAATGATTATCTTAAATGTGGATTTGGCGGAGAAGTTGATGATAGAAGAACGATTTCAAGTCCCGTTACTTGTTGTGGAAATGTGGGGGATGAATCAGGAATCAAATTAGTTAGATCTTTTTTACACAATGAAGCTGGAGAAATATATGCGGATGATAGTTTAACTGTTGAATGTAAAGGAAAACCTAAGAAACAAGTTACCGCACCTTTGCCTTCTTTAACAACTACTTATCAAAAAAGTTTTTGGTTTATAGCTAAAACGGAAGGAATATCTTCTAGTTCAACTGATTCAGAATATATTGATTTTCCTGGAAGAGTAAAGAGTTGTGAAGTTGTTGGTAAGTGGGTAACTCAGGAAAGAAATGGCGGAGATAGACAAACAGACTATTGCGGTGGTGCTGAAGGCGTATTTTATGGTGCTGGAGACTTATTTGAACAGAATGTATTTAGTGATCCTGGAAACTTTTGGTGGGCGGGACAAAATAAAAGATTCTTTGATCCAGAAGGTGAATTACATCAAGGTGAAGGAATCTTTGCATACCTTTGTGATGAACAATACATTTCAGGTCCAAGACATTATGTTAAAGGGAAATTTACTGGATTTCAAACAGAACAATTAAGATTGGATTGGGAATATTTTAGTAATTATCCAAAACCTAAAGTTGATGTATTTATTGATTTGAAGTGTCAAATCTATTAAATTGCTTTCAAAGAAAGGTTTATAAGTTTAGAATTGCTTGAGGAATTAAGGGAGAGGTATTATGAAAGAACACACTATTTTTGCAACGGTATTTTTGATACTTGTTGTTGGATTCGTATCATTTAATGTTGGCGGAGCTACTGGTGAAGTTTTTGAAGATAGACAATGGAGAGCTACTTTCGCAGATTCACAATATACTGGCCCTGTAACTACCGGTGGACATTCTGCTAGAGAATTTGAATCTACAAACTTAGTTGCAAATATTCCTGAAACTGGTTATTCAGATAGCTATGGAAGAACTGAAGGTGTGGTTCTTGGGGAAAGGCCTATGGCAATTTATGGTGCAGATACTTGGAATTGGAAAAATATTTATTCCGGTATCGTTGATACAGAATTAGATTATTCCACCTTTAGAAATTGTATACTTCAAGCAACTTCGAGTAGAAACCAAGTTTCTATTGAAGAAGGAAATTATAAATTGACAAATCAAAAAATGACTAAATATTGTCCAGATGCTAGTGAACTAGATATAGATAAAGACGGAATTCTTTCAGTTACAAGAGATAACAAGGCATACAAGGCTCTTCAAAGAGGCATGTTTACAGAAGGATGGGGTGCAATAACTTCAGGTAAGTTGCTATGTAGCAGAGTTGGAGAGACTTACAAAGTAGGTGGAAGATTGGGAACTTGCATGGAAACAGAAAATACTCCTTGGTCTCCAAATACCTACTACTCTAAAAATAAAAGAATAGGCGTGTTTGAGTACATTTGATTTTTAATTAATCCAATGGAAAGTTTTATTAATTAACTATCTACTGGTGGTAACTATGGTAACCCTTAATGAGTCCACAAAAAAGATATTATTATTCTTAGCATTGGCTTTGTGTTTATATTTTCTTGTTTTATCATTTACTGCATTTTTTGGAGATGAATCTGAAGAAGAGTTTAATCTAACTTTGGATGAAAATGGGTTGGACGATTTAATTGAGAATGTCGAGGAAGGATTAGAGGGAGACTTTTTAATTTTAGAAAAAATTGTTGAATTAAATGGGGCTAAAATAGATTATATTCAAAAAGGAAGTATGAAAATTAGTTTAGATAGGATCTATATCGATGAAGAAGATGATACATTATATTTTGACGTGATCGGAGAAGATATGTTCCTGAATGAAGAAGATAGTAAGGAATTAGGTAATTTCTTTTTTAGGAGTCCTTTTTCATGGACTGCACATTTACAATACTTTAGGGGAGATTCACATCAATTACTAATATGTGATTATTCTGCAGATGGAAGATTTTGGAATACTACTTACTGCATTAATTTAGATGAGTTGGAAGATAATTATTTTGGACAAATTATTAGATTTGTTTATACTGATAATTCTGCTGCAGATATTGCAGAACTTACACCCATAACATTGATGAAACAACGAAGGACATTCGTTTATGAGATTTCAATACCTCAAGACTTTTATAATAATTAAGAGGTTTATTCTTTATGTCAAAAAGAGGACAATCCCTACTTGAAAGTTTTATGTTATTAATCTTAGTAATTGGTGCAGTTATGCCTATATTATTTTTTTCTGCAGATAGACTTGGAGATTCATTTAGAATTAGTCAAGCAGAAGATTCTTTGAACAATGTGGCAATAACTGCAAGAGCAGTTAGTTCCTTGGGCGAGGGAAATTCAGATGTTTCTATAATTTCTATTCCAGAAGGTGTTACTGATTTTTATGTGGATTATGACACTTTAGTTTTTATGGTTAACAATGAAGAAATAAAGGTTAAATTGGGCGGAGAAATTGTTGGAAAATTACCTACTGTTGCAGGAATTCATTCTTTACAAGTTAGGGCATTGCCTAGGGGAAAAATAAAACTTGGAGATGGGCCATATGTTTCTTCCTTAGAAAACTCATGTATTTTTTATGAGGGCCCTTTTGGAAATAATAACATTGAAACTGATATTTACGGTACTGATTTTGATAATGTGGAAGAGATTTATTCTAACGGTGTTTTAATGGAGGATCTAAATATAATCGATAGGGTTCAAGATACTGAAATCGAGTTAACAATTAGGGAAAGAGACTTTCCTGGAAGTCCGGAAGGTGTTATTTATTCTCTGGCTTTTGGAGATTCTAATGGATATATTTCTAATTCCTTTGATTTGACGGTTAAAACGACTTTTTGTTGAATATTCTATTTACGGGTAATTTTATAAATCTGGTTTTATGCCATTAGGATATGGTATTAGACAATCTCGGCGGAGCACTGAAAGAAGTATTTAGGAAGATTACTGGATCTACATATATTAGTGAACGCCTTATTACTGAGATTGTGAAGGAGATTCAAAGAGCATTATTAGGTGCTGATGTAAATGTTAAACTCGTATTGGATTTGACTAAAAAAATTAAAACTAGATCTTTAGATGAAAAACCTCCTTCCGGTGTAAATGCTAAGGAACATGTTGTAAAAATTGTATATGAAGAATTAGTTGAGTTCTTTGGAAAAGAAAAACAAGGTATTGAAGTTGTAAAGAAAAAAGGAACACCTTTCAAAATTATGAATGTTGGACTTTTTGGAGCGGGAAAAACAACAACTATTGGGAAATTAGCAAAATATTATTCTAATCGTGGAAATAAAGTTGCAGTTGTTGGATTAGATGTACATAGGCCTGCTGCACATACCCAATTAAAACAAATAGCAGATTCATTGAAAATTGATTCGTTTACTAATGGAAAAATAAAAGATCCTGTAAAGCTATGGAAAACTTTTGAAAAAGATTTGAAAGAGTACGATCTAGTTATTGTTGATACTGCTGGAAGAGATGCATTAAGTAAAGACTTAGTAAAAGAAATTGAAGATGTTTCTAAAGTTGTAAATCCTGATGAAATCTTATTAGTTGTTAGTGCAGATATGGGTCAAGCAGTAAAAGATCAAGCAGAAATGTTTCACGAAGCATGTGGTGTTACAGGTGTAGTTGTGAGTAAGTTAGATGGAACTGCTAAGGGTGGTGGAAGTCTTAGTGCATGTGCAGTCACAGGTGCACCAATTAAGTTCATAGGTATTGGAGAAAGACCAGAAGATCTTGAAGTTTTTAATCCTGAGGGATTTGTTGGAAGATTATTGGGCTTGGGAGATTTAGAAGCTTTACTTGAGAAGGCTAAGGGTTCTTTAGATATGGAAAAAGCTGAAGACTTAAGTAAAAGAATGCTTAAGGGAGATTTTAATTTAGTAGATATGTATGAGCAATTAAGTGCTATGAAAAAAATGGGGCCCTTGAATAAAGTCATGGAAATGATTCCTGGAATGGGCGGAATGAAGATGCCTAAAGGAATGTTAGAAGGGCAACAAGAGAAAATGAAAACTTGGAAATTTGTTTTAGATAGTTGCACTAAAGAAGAATTAGAAACTCCTGACATTTTAGGAAGAGAACGTGTTGAACGAATTGCTATTGGCAGTGGAAGAGAAGTTTCAGATGTGCGAGATTTGTTAAAACAGTATAAACAAACTAAAAAAATGATGAAAATGATGAAAGGTCAAAATCCTGAAAAAATGATGAAGAAATTCGGAAGTATGGCTGGCGGAAACTTCAAATTTTAAATTATATTTTTGTTTATAATAATCCTTATTAAGTAATTTTTATTCTTTAGTTTTAGAGGTGATAGTGATGAATCTTAAATGTGAAAAATGTGGAAAAGAATCGTCTTCTCTTGATGAGACTTCTGTTTTATTAGGGGATTATTTTTGTGAAGAGTGCAGAAGTGATTGATTTTCAATAAAATTTTTAAATTGGACTATATGTATCAGAGTATGAAACTAATTGGAAATGGTGCGGAAGCTAATATCTATTTAGATGGAAAAAATAATCGAGTAATTAAACGAAGAGTGCAGAAAACCTATCGTATTTCTGAAATTGATGCTAAAATGAGGGTTCACAGGACTAGACGTGAAGCTAAAATTCTAAAAAAATTAGAAGGGATTTGCCCATTACTTATTGATGTAGATGAGAAAAATGGAGAGATTATCATGGAGTATTTAGAAGGGTCGATGGTAAAAGACGTTGTAGACGATTTTTCAAAAGATAAACGTGCAGAATTGATGAATTCTATTGGATCCATTGTGGGAAAGATGCATACTAGAGATGTTGCTCATGCAGATTTGACTACTTCAAATATGATTTTTTTAAATGGGAAAGTAAAACTCATTGATTTTGGATTATCTTTTGTTACTGACAAGGTCGAGCATATGGCTGTAGATATTCACCTGTTTAGACAAGCTCTTGAGAGTAAACATCACCTGTATTTTGAGATGTTGTATGATAATTTTCTAAAGGGATATTCTTCTGGAAATTCAAATGCTTCTGAAGTTTTTGAAAGATTGAAAAAAGTAGAGAGGAGAGGAAGATATAAGCGAAAAGGTGAAATATAGCAAATTATATAAACGCTTTTTCTGATTGAGATTTAAATAGCCCTGTAGTGTAGTGGTCTAGCATAGGGGATTTTGGGTCCCTTGACCCAGGTTCAAATCCTGGCAGGGCTAGTTATTATCATGAAAAGTCTTATAAACTCAATTTGACTTTCTCGATTAAGCATTAAAGGGTATGTGAGTGAAAACTTGTGTATGCCAGAAATGATTTTCTGGAACCTTTATCTAAAATAAAAATGGCAAGATCATATTCAAGAAAGAAAGGTAAAAGTAATAGTACTAGACCTGTAAATATTGATAATTCTGAATGGACCAATAAAGATGCTAAACTGGTTAAACAAACTATTTTAGATTTAGCTAAAGATGGAAAAAGTTCTAGTGAAATCGGGATGATTTTAAGAGATTCTTACGCTGTTCCAGATGTTAAAGCGTTATTAGGCGTAAAAGTTGGAAAAGTTTTAACTGAAGGCAAAATTACACATGAAGTTCCTGAAGATTTGTTAGCTTTAATTAGAAGAGATATTGCACTTGCAAAACACAGAGAAACAAACCATAAAGATATGACTTCAAAAAGGGGTCAACAACTTACTCTTAGTAAAATTAACAGACTTGTAGGTTATTATAAATCTAAAGGCATTTTAGCTGAAGATTGGACTTACAATAGAGTAAAAGCAGTTCAGTGGATTGTTTAATTCTTAATATACTTCGAAGCCTATATATGTTATTAAAAGCAAATTATACTATTTAGTTATGAAAGAGGAATTTTTGACACACGTCAAAGATATGGCCGGTGAATTTTTAGAGTTAGTTGAGAATAGCTCTGCGCCTGTTAAAATTATAGGGAATTTGGATACTGATGGAATAACCTCTACTTCAATATTATGCAAGGCATTTGCCAGAAAAGGAATACCTTATTCTACTGCAATTGTTAAACAAGTAAATTCTGAACTAATTGAATCATTACAAAATGAAACTTTTGAAATTTTAGTTTTTGCAGATTTGGCAACTGCATTTATTCAAGAATTAGCAGAAACAATCGATAAACCAATTTTTGTATTGGATCATCATTTTCCAGAAACTAATGAAAAGAGGGTTGGAAAATTAAGACAAATTAATCCTCATTTTTTTTCAATAGACGGGCAGAAAGAAATTTCTGCTGCAGGAATATCCTATTTCTTTGCTAAATCTATTAGTGAATCAAATAGTGATCTTGCGTACCTTGCATTAGTTGGAGCTATCGGAGATATGCAAGAGAATATGGGTTTTATCGGGATGAACAAATTAATTTTAGATGATGCAATTGCAAAGGATATGGTTGAAATGAGAGAAACTCTTAGAATTTTTGGAATGCAAACTAAACCTATTCACAAAGTGTTGGAGTATAGTACTAATCCCTATATACCAGGTGTAACTGGAAATGAAAGGTCTGCAATTAAATTTATTGAAGATGCAGGAATAGACGTCTACGACAAGGCAAGAAATTTTAAAAAATTAGTTTCATTAAGCAAGGAAGAATTAGAGAAGTTGGTTAATGCTATAGAAATTAAAAAAACTCCTGGAACAGGAATGGATATTTTGGTTGGTCCTGTGTTTTTATTAAAAAATGAAGAAGATGATAGTTTTAGAAAAGATTTGAGAGAGTTTTCAACATTGTTAAATTCTTGTGGAAGAATGGGGTCTCCTAGTTTAGGTGTTGGAGTTTGTTTAGATGATCCCTATTCTTGTAAAAAAGCATACGATATTCTTAGAAGATACAGAAAAGAAATAATCGATGCGTTAAATTGGTTTTATAATAATCGAAGAAGTGAAAAAATCATTGAAAAAAATGGATATGTTGTTATTTTAGCAGAATCAAATATTAGGGATACCATTATTGGGACATTAGCATCATTATTGGCAAAAAGTAATGTTTATCCTGAAGAGACTATTATTCTGTCTTCTTCTTATTGTTTGGACGGGATGATTAAACTTAGTCTAAGGGCTTCTGGAAATAAGACCGACGTTGATTTAAGGGCGATTGTGAAAGACATTATTGCTGACGGTCCTGGTTATGGCGGAGGTCATAAGTTGGCTGCAGGAGCGTCAATTCCTCAGGACAGGGAAGATTCTTTCATTAGGAACGCATTGGCATCTTTAGATAAATATACTTCTGGAAGCCCCAAGGCTTAAAATTAAGAGTTTTTGTTAATAGAAAGATTTATAATTGAATTTCGAAGATTTTGAATTAAGATGGCAAAAGTTTCAGGTAAAAAAGTAACCCTTAGAAAGAAGAAAAAGAAATGGTTCAAGATAACTGCACCTAGTGAGTTTAAGGGTAAGAACATTGGTGAAACTGTAGCTGCAGAACCAAATGATATGGTAAATAGAGTTCTAAAAGTAAATCTGATGAGTTTATTAGATGATTACAAAAGACAAAATGTTAATATTAAATTTAAAGTAGAATCTGTAAATGATGATAATGCAGTATGTAAAACAATTGGATACGAATTAATTAAATCACAATCAAGAAGATTCACTAGAAAGGGTGCAGATAAAATGGATGATTCATTTATTGCAGTTTCAAAAGATGGCGTTAAATTAAAAATTAAACCTGTAGTAGTTACAAGGCATAGAGTTTCAGTTGGTGTTATAAAAGCATTAAGAGCTAAATCCAAAGAATATGTTTTGAATAAGGTTAAAGAATTAGATTCTAAAGATGTTTTCCAATCTGTGATCCAAATGAAGGTTCAAAGAGAAATGAAAGTGATTTTGAATAAGGTTTGCCCTATTGGTCCTTGCGAAATTAGGTCTTTAAGCTTAGTTAACTAAATTAGGATAACTTTTAAATAGTTTTTGTTCTATTATATCTCTATGAAAGAAAAAAGTGTGATTATAATTGCGTTGTCTATGATAATGCTTTCTTTTGTTGCAAGTAGTTTTGATAGTGGCGAAACTATTACTGGTAATCAAGTTGTTGAGAATAGTGAGTGTACTTCAGATTTATATCTATTGAATGGAAAATATGTAGTTCCTTGCGAATTTGGTAAATATAACTGGAATGATCAGCAGTTATTGCATTATTCCTTTGAATAAATTAAAAGCGTTAAGTCTAGTTTTTTATGTTTGATTTCTTTCTGTTCTAATAATTTGATTGTTTTTGGTTTGTATGATTCAATATCTTTTGGGTGATTTGTTAAAATTACTAGTTTATTATTTAATTTTGTTTCTGCTAATTTGAATATGTCATGGATTAGTTTGTATGGTCCTTTTTTCTTTTTTGAAAAAACTATTTGTGTAAGCATGTAATCTGATTTTTCTAGGTTTAAAATTTCTTTTGAATTAAATTGAATTTCTTTTTTTGCTAGTTGTGTGTTTATTCTTGCATTTCTTATGTTATTTGAATGTAAATCATTTGCGGAAACATTTATGTTTTGAAATGCGGCTTCAATAGGAATAATTCCATCTTTGGATTCGATGCATAATAATGTTTCATCTTTTTTTATGTTAAGATATTTTATTATACTTGCAGCTAATGTTGCAGGAGTAGTTTGATTATGTAAATTAAATCTGTGTATCCTTTCAGGGATTGTTTTATTTTTGGAAATTCCGATATTGCAATTATTTTCTACTATGTCTATTATGATTGCATGATCATATTCTTTTGGAGAATAGTCTAGCGGATTGTTCTCTCCTATTGCCTTTCCGCAGGTTTGCTCTACTTCCATGCTAGTTAGTTGATTATGAGATTCAAAGCTACATTTACATTTGTAAGTTCCATTTATGCTTAATTTTAGTTTTTTTACTTGTTCTATTATGTCTTTTAATGTTTTGAATTTGAAAGAGGTTAGAAGTTCGTAAACTGATTCTAGTGTTCTGTAAGATTCCTTTAAGGTTTCAAATTCAACCCTTCCTGGAGAGTTTAATTTTCCATCTGTTTCAGAAATTGCGGCTTCTTCTAAGCCTTGAATTGTTTTACCTATAAATGTCATTTAAATTTTCTCTGCCAAATAAATATTATTTTTATTTTCTATAATCCTTAAATTAATTTTATCCCCTCGGTTTGCACTACATTTTTTCACAGTAATATTTCTATTGTTGTGGGCTACAATCTTTTGATTTTCAAACCACCCATCTTCTAAAACTGGAGTATTTATTTTTTCACCAATATCTATGGTTGTTCTAACTTTACTGGACTTTTCGATTTCTAATTCTCCTTTTTGATATGTCAATTTAACATCGTGTTTCTTTTCCCATTCTTCTAACTGTTTGTAAAACTTGTAGTAGTTTTGTTTTTTGATTCCCTTTGGTTTTCTACTGTGTTTGTAAGTTTCATATTTTTGAATTCCTAATTTGCAGTTTAATTTTTTTGAAAGAATGATGATGTTTTCTAATTCTTTATCATTAATGTTTGGAAGATAAACTGGTGCAAGCAAAAGTTCTATTTTTGATTTTGAAATATGTTCTGCAACCTCTAATACTTTTTTTAAATCGTATGTATCTATACCCATTAAGATTTTTGCTTGTACAGGGTCTGTTGTATGGATGCTCAAATGAATTCTATTTAATCCTGCTTTTTCTAATCTGTCAATCCTATCTTTTGTAAAATATGTTCCATTACTTTGCATAGAAATAAAATGAACTTTTTTATTTTTCTTTAATTCTTTGATTAAGTATTCTAAATCTGGATAAGAAGCAGGCTCTCCGACAGAATCAATATTTACATGAATATCTTCTTGCTTTAATTCTATGATTTTGTTGACTTCTTCTATTAAGTAGTTAGGTTCTATCTTGTATCCAGTTTTATGGGTGCTTGAGTTTGGCCCGGCATCTGTTGAACAAAAAATACATGACAAGTTACAGGTTGAAATTGGCCTTACTTGTAAAAGGGAGCTTCCTCTGTCTATGATCCCAAACGCTATGTTGCCCATTAGAGGTATTCCCGATTCTTTAGTTATTTCAACTGTTTTCATAGAATTATTGCCGTCTAGGCCCTTTAAAAGTATTTTGAGAGGGATTTTTTAGTTATTTTTGTTTTGGATAAACTTCTCTACCCATAAATATTTTTTCAGTTTTTACTGCAATTCCTTCATTAGTAGATAATATCTCTTTAGTTGTTTTTTTGGCAGTTCCTAGACCTACCAATTCTCCCTTTAATGTAAGTATTGCTACTTGAGTATTTGGAGAAACATCTTTTGTTAATTTAGAAATTCCTTGAGTTGCTAATGGTGCTCCGTGACAAATGTTTGAAACTGCTGAATCCATAATCCATACTTTTGGAAAATATTTAACTGCATTTTCAAAAGGTTCAATTATTTTTTTTAGTGGTTCTGGGTTGTTTTCTTTTTTGTAAACTTCATAAGCATCTGTTAGGTCTTGTAATGTGTGCCATTTTTCTTCTTTGAATGGCCCTGCTTTAGTTCTGATTAGTTGTACCATATGTGCTCCAGAGCATAAATCTAAGCCCATATCATGAATTAGTTTTCTGATGTATGTTCCTGCCTCACAACCTACTCTGAATAAAACATAATTTTCTTTTATTTCTAAAATCTCACTATAATAAATTTCTCTTGATCTCAGTCTTCTTTTTACTGCTGAACGAACAGGTGGTAGTTGTTTTATTTTTCCTAAAAATTTTTTAAATGTTTTTCTTATTTTTTCTTCTGGGGGAGTATCATGAATTCTCATTAGTGCAACATATTCTTTTCCTGCTGGAAGGAGTGTTTGAACAATTCTTGTCGCATCTTCTAAAGCCACAGGTAAGGACCCTGTTACTTTTGGATCTAGTGTTCCAGAATGCCCTGTCTTTTTTAGGTTTAATATTTTTTTTACATAGTCTGCAATTAAATGTGATGAAGGTCCTGACGGTTTGTTGATATTAACAATACCATAGTTGATTAAATCTTGAATTTTTCTTTCTTCTGGGGGACAGCCGAATGCAATATTTGTTTCAGCGTCCCTTCTAATTTGAACTTCTTGATTAACTCTTTCTGAAGGGAGTAAATTACTGTTTTTTTGTTTCATTTTTGCTTTTTTTTATAAATAGATAAGGTTTAAATAGGTATTCTATTTATTTGTATTAGTGTTAAAGAGGGAAATTGATTAATATGTCTTCTGTAAGAAAGAGTGCTGGTAGAAACCATGAAAAAGGTCTAACTAATTTATTTATTGGCCTTACTTTTTTATTATTATTTTTTGGGGCATCTAGTGATTTTTCTATTTTTAAGGGGATTAGCCCTACTTCTGAAGGTTTGAGCGATTTTACTGGAATGGCTACTTCTCAAGATAAAGGGCATAATGATAGTTATCCTGCGTATGTTGCTTTTGGTAAACCTTTGGGGCAAAGTTTTAGAGAAATTGGGGCTGGAGAATTGGCAGGTTTAATTGGCGGAAGTGTTAGTACTTCTTTAGGAACTTCAGTTTATAATCAATATATTAAATTTTCAAGTATTTTTGCTAGTGGTGAAACTTTAGATGTTCAACCAAGTGTTCTTTATGGATTGAGTAGTAATTTTTTAGGGGATTATTTCTTTATGGAAAGTAAAACTGGTGAGAATGTTAAAGCAGAAAATGCATTTATGGAATTTGGGGCGGAATTTGCTAGTGGATTAAGTAGTAATTTAAGTTTAGGAGTTTTAAAAGATTTGAAAGGAAGCTCATTCTATATTATTTCCGATGAGTATGATATTATTGATGCAAATGTTACAGGCGGTGCAATTACCTTAACATTATTGGATTATATAATTCAAGATAATTTAATTCAAGGGCAAGAAAAGTTTTATTTAATTGAAAAAGATGGAGTTACTACAGATTATAATCTTGAAGCAGGTAACATTCCTAATCTAGTTCCTGAACAAGTTGATTTAGATATTACTGGATATAATTTTGATGATGTTTCTGGAACTTATAATATTGGAGATACAATTACATTAAGTGATGGAACTCCCGTGTCTGTTACGGATATTTCTCTGAATGAAGCAGGTTACTCTGGTTATGCTGATGGTCCTTTGAATACTAGTATGTTTGGTGCAGCTTATGGAATTACTGGCAATGCAACTGGTGATACAATTTACTTTATTGCAGATAGTGGGAATGATAGAATTAGAATGGTAAATCTTGAATCTGGAAATACTACTCTTGTTGCAGGAAACGCTCATGCTGGCAGCGATGATGGTGAAGGAAGTAATGCTAAGTTTAATAATCCAAGAGGAATTGCAAGTTATTATGATTCTTCTAGTGAAGTGAATTCTCTTTTTGTTGCAGATACTGGAAATGATAGAATTAGAAAAATAGAGCTGACTTGGGATGCAGATTCTTTGAGTTATTCTGGAGATGTTACAACTATTGCAGGTTCAGGTTGGGGCACTACTTCTACAACAGCAAGTTCTGGAATACATGGTGCAGATGCAAAATTCAAATATCCTGAAGGGATTACTGTAGATGCTACAGGTAATATTTTTGTTGTAGATACTGGGAATCATAGAATACTAAAAATATTTTCTAATGGTGAATCTAATGCTGAGGAAGCAGATAATTGGAATGTAACGATTGTTGCAGGGACTGGTAGTTTGGGATTAAGTGATGGAGTGGGCGATACTGCTTCTTTTTCTGGGCCAAGAGACTTAGATATTTCAAATGATGGAACTACGATTTATGTTTCAGATAGCGGAAATAATGCAATTAGAAATATTACTAAAAATGACCACTACTTAAATTGGAATGAAACTGAATCACTGAATTGGAATGTTTCTACTGTTGCCGGAGGAGTAGGAACTGGTGCGGGAGGATATAATAATGGTGAGGGAGATGTGGCATTATTTAATACCCCTATTGGAATTACCTACAGCGGCCCTTCTAGTAAGTTTCTTTTTGTTGCAGATAGCGGAAATGATAGAATTAGAAAAATAGATCTTGCAACTAACACTGTTTATTCTCCAGTTGGTTCTGGAGTTTCAGGTTATGTGGATGGATTATTGGAAAGTGCACGATTAAATAATCCTTCGGATGTGTTTGTAAATAGTGACAATACTCGACTCTATTTTTTAGACACAAATAATTACAAGGTGAGGTATAGATATGTTGACAATAATGTCCATTATGTTGCAACATTAACTGGGAATGCAACTACTGTGGGAAATAATGTTGATCTTTATCTTGGCGGAGATTTAATTGTTTTAACTGATTCAGATTATACTGATGATGAAACTGCTAATAATTTAGGTTATACTCAAAATTTTAGGTTAAATGGTGAATTGATAGATAATGCATTTGTTCAAATTCAAGCAAATGATACTGATCCTGAAGATTTTACAATTGATTCAATTAAATATAGGTTAGTTGCTTCTGTTAGTTCTGGGGGTAATTTTGAAATGAATGAATCAATCAGTTTGAGTAGTTTGTTGACCGAACCTTTGGGAATGATTGGAACCTTCGATATCTTTTATTTAGGAGATGTACTTCCCCCAATAGAAAAAGAAATTAAATTAAATTATGTAAATGTTAGTTTAAATGATACTTATGAAATAACTTTTGAAAATATGGATGGGAGAGTTATTTCTTTCCCTTACATGAGGAATAATGCTGGGGCAAGAGGTTACGGAGATGTTGATGGAGATTTAGTGTTTGTTGAAGGTAAGATTGATAAAAATATTAGCACTGCTACTGCAGGAAGTCACGATTTTACTGTTGGTCTTGGAGACTATTTTGTGTTAAGTAATGCAGATACTCCTGATGGGATAGATAATAATGCAGTGACAGAAGTAATTCAATATGTTTCTTACGATGTTGCAAGTAAAAAATTAAATTTTGTTAATTTATATGATGGAAGTTCTTTGGGTGTAACTTATGTAGATACAGTTGGATTAAATGGGACTGTTGGAAGCGCTACACTTTCTGTGAATAATAGAAATTATGGGATCTATTTGGCAAATACTACTACTGCTGATGCAATGCCTTTAGCGATTGATATGAATGGGGATGGAAACTTTGAAACTTCTCAAGTTTATGTTACTGATAAATCTGGAGCGGTACTTGATTTAGGAATTCCTTCTGAAGGTGGAACTTGGGATCCTTCGGGAGTTTTATCTGGAACTTGGGGTGAAACTGGAATTGTTGTTGGTAGTGGATCTGTTTTGAGCCTAATTTCAAATTATGAAGAATTTGGATTTGATTCAAATGTTCAAGGTTTGACTGACGTTTGTAATGCCCCAGAAGGTACAATTTGCACTGCTGTTGTTTTAACAGAAAATGCCGCATACATTACATTAACAAATACTGGAAGTTATTTGGCAAATGCAAGAATGCAATTAGATGGATGTACTACAGACCATATTACTGAAGGTTTTGTTCCTACTTCTACTAGAACATTTAATTTCAAAGATTGTACTGGGCAAAATGATGTAGGAATTAAAGTTCAAAAGAATTTTGCGCTATTACATGATACTGGAACTACTCCAAATATTATTACTGAATCTGAACCTGGAAATTTAACTTATGAAGTTACTGGAGGATCTGCTCCATGTGTTTATGAAGTTACAGATATTCCTGTGACTATTAGTGGAACTCAATTAGATATTTCTGAAATAGCTGCCGGAACTGTAAGTTGTTGGGCAGAATTAAATGTTCCTGAAGGTACAAATAACTATGGGATGAATAGTCATGGAGCTTTTTTTAATGAAACTGGAGAAGAATTAAAAATTACTTATCCAGATACTCCTAGGCAAGCAATTATACAATTTGTTACAGATTATGCAACTGGCACTGGAAGTTGTACTCCTACTTGTCCTGATCCTTCAACAATTGCTTGCGGAACTTCCATTTACCCTACAAATGGGTGTGGAACTTGTTCTGGTACGGGAACACAATGTAGTTCTGGAGAAACTTGTAATCCTACTGCGTTAACTTGTGAAGCTTGTACTCCTTTAACACAATCTCAAGTATGTAGCGGATATGATTGTGGGAGTGTTAGTGATGGATGCGGTGGATCAATTGCTTGTGGATCTTGTGGAAGTGACCAAAATTGTAATGGGAATCTGTGTGAAAATAATCCTATCACCTGTACAGATAATGCTAATTGTACTTCAGGATATATTTGTTCTGCAGGAATTTGTGTTGATGGTGGAAGTTCCGGTTTAAATTTTGAAACATTTGAATGGGATATTGATGATTTCCCGACTGAATTTGAAATGGTTGAAGAAGACTGGATTATTGTTACTGGTTTAGATGATGATTATGCATTTGAATTAAATAGAGTTTATACTAGCGGAAAAATTAGATTTGGTCAAAATGATACTGGCATGAATTATTACATCAATGAAGCAGGAGATACTGTTAATATCGATGCAGACGATGATGGGACTTACGATTTTAATATTAAATCTGTAGAAGTAAATACATTAAATGATGAGGCTACTGTGGAAATTGAAGCAGGAGAGTATGTGTCTTCATCAAATACATCTTCAAGCGGATCTAGTAGCTATTGTGGAGATGGAACTTGTGAAGCGGGAGAAACTACATTTACTTGTCCATTAGATTGTTTAACTACTGCCTCTTATACTACTCCAACTACAACACCTACTGTGTATCCTGGTACAACAACTCCTTCATCTTCTACAGGTGGATATCAAGGAGGATCAACAGTAACACAAGAAAGCGATAATCTACTACTTTGGATAGCATTAGGTATATTGCTGATGATAATTGTTATCCTTGCATTTATTATGTTCTTAAGGCCTAGAGGTTCTCCTACAAAAGGATATTCTGTTCAAGGACAACAGTCTGAACCTGTTGCAACTAAAGCTCAAGAAAGTGAATATAAGTGGTAAGAATTTAAATTAAAAAAATTATTTTTTCTTTTCGTTTGTTGGTTTTTCGTCTTTAACTACCATTTTTTCTTTTCTGACTTTTTCAGCTTTTTCTTTAGGTAGTTCTTTTGTTACTGTTACTTCTTTCATGGTTTCTTTTTTTAATTCTTTAGTTTCGATTATTTTTTCAGCTTCTTTCTTAGGTTTTTCTTCTTTAGCTTTTTTTGATTTAGGTTCTTCTTTTTTAGTAGTTTCAATTGGGAATCCAATTAATTCTGCCCTATATTTGTCTTCATCTTTTAGAACTTTAACATGAACTTTGCTAAGAATATATTTTCTTCCTCTTGATTGAATTTTTTGATTTAATTCTTTTCCAAGAAGAACGTTTTCTGATTTAGTATGTTTTTGTAAGAATTGTCTAATAGCAATAATGGTCTTTTTAGCACGATCATATTTCGCTACTTTCATTATTTCCTTTCTTAGGGGAATTATATATTCTGCTTCGTTTCCTTTCATCTTATGCTTTAATTCTCTTCCCTCTTCTCCAAGAACGTTTAATAACTGTATGGCGTCCCATGTGTACTCTTCTGCCTATTCCATAGATTTTGGTAACTGTCCAAAAAGGGGCCCATCTAGTTTGAAGTAACCTTTTTGCCAATCTTTGTTTCTTTGCAGGAGATTTTACTTTTGCCATTTTATTTTTTGATTTTATCAACTAGGCTTTTACCTTTAGGGGAGATTTTACGTCCTTTATGTACGTTTTTTTCTTCCTTTAATACGTATCCAGCTTTTTCTAGTTGTTGTAATATTGTTCTAATAATTTTTCCAGAAGCTAATGTTGTCTTTTCTGGTTTATGTCCTCTATTTTTCTTATGAGTATAAACTTTTTTTAATTTTGAAGTTCCAATTGGACCGTTTAGATATACTTTTCTTAAAATTGATGCTGCTCTCATTCTATACCAGTCTTTTGATTCTGGTCTTTTTGTTTTACCATGACCTGTCTTTACGAAATTAGCCCATTCTGGGATAGTAATTGCATCCTTTAGAGCTTCTGATAGCTTCTTGATAATTTCATTTGTTTTTAGGTCTTGTATTGCTGCCATAGAATTATTTTGCTCAGAATCAGTTTATAAAGTTTTGTGTTAGTTTGGCCTTAAAAGGTAAGAATCTTCCTTATCTTCAATCTGGAAGCCCTTTGCTTGAATTTGGTCTCTTAACTGATCTGATTTTTCCCAATTTTTATCTTTTTTCGCTTTCAGTCTTTTTTCTGCTAATTTGATTATTTCTTCAGGTATTTCTTGATTGAAATTAAGTATTTTGAAGATATTATTGACCTCTTTGAAGAAACTTAAGGTGTCTTTTCCACCCTTTTTATTTTTATTACAATAGGAGATATATTCAAAGATTTTTGCAAATGCTTCCGGTGTGTTGAAGTCATCATCTAACGCAGCATAAAATGCTTTTTTTGTTGTTTCTAATTCTTTGTCATCCTGATTGTTTAAATTTAATATGAAATTGTTGATTCTATCTAATCCATTTTTGGAATTTTCTAAATTTTCTTCTGAATATTCAATCCTATTTCTATAATGTGCTGATGCGTAAAAGAATCTTATAGTTTCTTTCGATTGTTGTTTTAATAAATCCCTTAAGGTTATTATGTTTCCAATTGATTTAGACATTTTTTCTTTTTTCATATCTAAGAATCCTGCATGCATCCAGTATTTTACAAATGGTTTTTTATTTGAAATTGCTTCCATTTGTGCAATCTCTGCTTCGTGATGGGGGAAGATTAAATCTATTGCTCCACCATGAATATCATATTGTGGGCCGAATTCTTTTTCAGTAATTGCAGTGTCTTCTATGTGCCACCCTGGCCTTCCTTTGCTAAACGGTGCATCCCAAGAGATTTCATTTTCTTTTGCAAATTTCCATAAACAAAAGTCTCCTTTGTTTTTCTTTTCTGAACTTGAATCTACTCTTGTAACTGCGTCTTCTGCTTGGAGTGCAGTTCTTCCAGATAGTTTACCGTATTCTGGATCTATTGAAATATTAAAATAAATTCCGTCATTTGTTTTGTATGCGAATTCTTTTTCTAGTAATCTTTCTATTTGAGAGATTATATTTTTCATTTCTTCAGTAGATTTAACATATTTTGAAACTGCAGTGTTTCCTAAGTCTTTCATATCTATTAGAAATTCTTTACAATACTTTTCTGAGAATTTTAAAGGGTCTTCCTTTGCTTCATTTGCAGCATTGATTATTTTATCATCAATATCTGTTAAATTTTGGATATAATTAACTCTGAATGTTTTATGTCTTAAATAGTTAACAATGAAATCAAAACTTGTAAATGTTCTTGCATTTCCAATATGGATTAGATTATATGTTGTGGGACCACAAACGAAGATGTTTAATTTTCCTTTTTCTAAAGGGTTAATTGTTTCTTTCTTTTTGGTTAAGGTGTTGTAAATCTTCATTTTATTAAAAATATTTAGAAATTAAACTATATTAATCTTTTGAGAACTCTAAATTACAGTTAGTATGAACTGGTGTCTTGGATCAACAGGGTTACAATTTGGAGAACAGCTTAAAACTGCTTCAAATTTGTATACTCCTAAAGGAAGATTCTGAGTGTTAATTAATACAGTATCACTGTAACTTTCTCCTGAAGTCATTTCTATTGGAGATTTTACCCAATCTACATTTGATAATACGTCTGCTGAATTAATTGATGCAGGATTGGATAATATGTTTAATGTATATTGCAATGAGTATGGTGCTCCTGGATGAATGTTATTTCTTAGATATACTTCTAAATTATCTAATGTTTTTCCTTGTTCAACTGTGTATTTTTTTGAAACTGTAGAAATTGATTTGTCTGAATTCCCAAATATTTCCATAATTTGTCCTTCAGTAACTCTTTGTAGGTCTTCAGTTTGTTCACTTATTCCTGACATGGTATTTGTAACCCACTTTAATCCTAATGTTAAAATAGTAATTCCAATAACAACAACTACTATGGTAGTTATAGAAAGTTCTATTGCTCCTTTTTTCCCTCTTTGCATGTCAAGATTTAGTTAATAAAGATTAATAAAGGTTTCTCTAATCTTATCTATTTGGGCATTTACTCTATTTACTCTCTGCCTGGCAAATTCTCTTAAAAGTTAAAGTTATGGTTGGATTATATGTCATATTTGTTTGAATTAATCGGAATAATAATCGGAGATGGAAATATTTACTATAATCTTAAATCTAGAAGCTATTATGTAGAAGTTACTGGAAATCCACTAAATGAAACTGAGTATTATTCTCATATTTCTTGGTTATTTTTGAATATCATTGGAAAACCTGGAAGAATTTATCTCGGGGGTAGGGGACTAAGAATAAGAATTTATGACAAGAAATTTGTCGAATTTTTAATCAATGATTTCGGCATGAATTATTCTGGATCTAAATGTTATTCTATAGAAATTCCTAGGAGAATAATTAAATCTACAAAACAAGAAATCTTTTGTTGCTTGCGAGGAATTTTTGACACAGATGGGTCTTTTTTTGTTTCAAAAAAGGGAGGAAAATTATATCCTTCTATTGAAATTGTTTCTTGTAGTAAAAAACTAGCTATGCAAATCAGAAATTTACTTATTGAAGATTTTCGTGTTAATTTTAGGCTTAAAATGCCTAGAAAAAGCAATGCTCGATTGGCTTATGTGGTGTCTCTATATGGTTTAGAGGAAACTAGGAGGTGGTTTAAATTGATAGGTAGTTCTAATTCTGCAAAGTATGAAAAATATGAGAATTTTATCAAAAGATTTAAATAGATTCTTTTGAAAACTTGTGTTTGATGGGGCGGTAGCTCAGTCTGGGAGAGCACTAGAAGAGTTGTAGAAAATGTAACTCTGGTGAAACTGAAGTCAAGGGACTTCGTCTCTCAGCAGAAATCTAGGTGTCGAGTGTTCAAATCACTCTCGCCCCACATTTTATTTTAGAAAGTTATTTAAGATTAGAATTTGAAAGTTCTAGTATGAAAGTTGATATGTCTGGCAAATATCTTGCTGAAGAAATTGAGAAAAAATGGATGGCTAGATGGGAGAAAGATAAGACGTATAAGTTTGATGAAACTAATGCAGATAATATTTTTTCTATTGATACTCCTCCACCTACAGTTTCTGGGAAATTACATTTTGGTCATGCATTTAGTTCAAGTCAACAAGATTTTATTGCAAGATATAAACGTATGAATGGGTTTAATGTTCTTCAACCATTTGGAACAGATGATAATGGGTTACCTACACAAACACTTATTGAAAAGTTAAAGAAAGTTTGGGCAAAAGGCATGGAGAGAAAAGAGTTTATTGAACTTTGTTTGAATACATTGGAGAATGAATTAAGACCTAGCTATTTACAAGATTGGAAACGACTTGGAATGAGTTGTGATTTTGATGTTAACTATACTACAATTAATGAGCATTCAATTAGATTGAGTCAAAAATCATTTATTGAACTTTATGAAATGGGCAGAGCATATAGGCAAGAGGCTCCTGCAACATGGTGCCCTAAATGCCAAACTGCAATTGCACAAGTAGAATTAGAGGATAAAGAGATTCCCTCAATTTTTAATGATATTGTATTCATGGTTGGAGATGAAAAATTAACTGTTGCAACAACAAGACCAGAGCTATTACCTGCGTGTGTTGCTATATTCTACCATCCCGATGATACGAGGTATTCTGTATTGGAGGGTAAACTTGCAAGAGTCCCTTTATTTGATTTTGAAGTTCCGATTTTACCTGATGAACGCGCTGATCCTGAAAAAGGGACAGGGATTGTAATGTGCTGTACCTTCGGAGATAGTACTGATGTTGAATGGCAAAAGGCCCACAAATTACCAATTAAAACTGCAATTAACAAAGATGGTACAATGTCTTCGTTAGCTGGAAAGTATGAAGGAATGAAATTAAAAAAAGCAAGAACTGAAATTATTGAAGATTTAAAAAATGAAAATTTATTGACTAAACAAGAACCGATAACTCATTCTGTAAATACTCATGAAAGATGTGGAACTGAAATTGAATTTGTACACTCTAAACAATGGTTTATTAGATATTTAGATTTGAAAGATGATATGTTAGAATGGGGCAATGAACTAAATTGGTATCCTAAACATATGAAAAACAGATATGATAACTGGGTAAAAGGATTACAATGGGATTGGTGTATTTCTAGACAAATCTCTTTTGGAGTTCCGTTTCCAATTTGGTATTGTGGAGATTGTGGGGAAACAATAGTTGCAAGTGTGAAAAATTTACCTGTTTATCCATTACATGATAAGGCTCCTGTAGATTGTTGTCCTAATTGTAAAAGTAAAAATTTGAAAGGTGAAAAAGATGTTATTAATACCTGGGCGACTTCATCATTAACACCCACTATAGTTAAAGAATTGTTTAAAGGAACAGAAGTTTATAATTATTTGAAAGAAAATCCTATGGACTTGAGAACTCAAGGTCACGATATTATTTCTTTTTGGTTATTCAATACTGTTGTAAAAAGTAGATTACATGAAAAAATGAATCCCTGGAAAGATTGTTTCATCAACGGATGGGTACTTGATCCTAGAGGTAGAAAAATGTCTAAATCTAAAGGTAATGTAGTTGAACCTCAAAAAATTATTGAAACCTATTCTGCAGATGCATTAAGAATTATGGCTGGAGGATGTAAGTTAGGTGATGATTTTCCCTATCAAGAAAAAGATGTTAAAAGTGGACAAAAAACTGTAACTAAATTATGGAATGCAAGTAAATTTGTATTTATGCACTTAGAAGATTTTGAACATGCTGGAAAAGACTATGATCCTGAAAAATTAGAATTGATGGATAAGTGGTTGTTATTGAAATTAAATAAGGTAATAAATCATGCAACTGACGCTTTTGAGATTTATGAATTTTCTAAAGCTAAAAAGGAAATTGATGGTTTTTTTTGGAATGCATTATGTGATAATTATTTAGAAATTGTTAAGGATAGATTATACAATCCCGATACAAGAGGAGAATTAGAAAGATTAAGTGGACAACACACACTATATGGTGTATTATTGAATGTATTAAAATTATTTGCACCAATTGCGCCGTTTATTACAGAAGAAATCCATGATAGCTATTATGCTAAGATGGAGAATAAAGGGTCAATCCATAAAAGAAGTTGGCCAGAAGTTGATTCTAGTTTCGATGATGAAGAGATTGAGAAATCTGGAGATAAAATCGTTGAGTTACTGGGTGAAGTTAGAAAATTTAAGAGTGAACAAGGAAAAAGTTTGAAAGAGCCTGTAAGTATAGTTGTTTCTGAAGAAGATTTTAGTTTAATTGAGAAAGGTTTAGATGATTTTAAGGCTGCAACCAATGCCAAATCTGTTGAATCTGGCAAAGAATTTAGTGTAAGTTTCTAGGAGAGGTTTTTTATAGAGCTTCCAATATAAGTATATTTGAAAATGGCGTATAGCAAAAAAGAATTAAGAAAACTTGTAAAAAAATTAGAAAAAGTTAGAGGAAGGCATACCGAGTTGGTTAGTGTGTATGTTCCCGCAGGTTATGAAATTACTAAAGTTTATCAACATTTAATGGAAGAACAGGGTACTGCTAAAAATATTAAAGATTCTAAGACTAGAGGGAATGTAATTGCCTCATTAGAAAAAGCAGTTCGTATGATGAAAGAGATAGGTAGAACTCCCCCTAAGGGTCTTGCTGTTTTTTCAGGTAATGTTTCTGAAAATGAGAGTAAGGTAGATATTCAAGCATGGATGGTTGAACCTCCCGATCCATTAAATATTAGAATGTATCGTTGTGATCAAAGATTTGTTTTAGACCCATTAAGAGAAATGATGGAAGTAAAAAATGTTTATGGTATAATCGTAATGGATAGGCGAGAAGCAACAATTGGATTGTTAAAAGGTACTAAGATTTCTTCATCTGCACATTTAACTTCAGGAGTTCCTGGAAAGTTTAGGGCTGGTGGACAGAGTGCTCAAAGATTCGATAGACTTATTGAAGGGATGGCTTTAGATTTCTATAGAAAAGTTGCTAAAAGAGTTCAAGATGAATATCTTCCAATGGGCCATAATCTGAAAGGAATTTTAGTTGGCGGTCCCGGAATGACAAAAGATGCATTCATCAAAGAATTAAATACTGAGTTGAGAAAAAAAGTTCTTGCCGTAAAAGATTTAACTTATACTGATGAAAGCGGATTAAATGATTTAGTAGAGTTAAGCCAAGAGAATATTGCCAATGAAGTAATTGTTGAAGAGAAAAAAGTTGTACAAAGATTCTTAGGAGTTCTTGCAAAATCTCCTAGTATGGCTGGGTATGGTAAAAAAGATGTTGAAGAGAAAATCAAAATGGGTGCTGCGGAATTAGTGTTAGTTAGTGAAAGCATTGAAGATGAGGTTTTTGAACAATTTGAAATTTTATGTGAAGAGTATGGTACTAAGATTAAAGAAGTGAGTGTAGATACCCGGGAAGGTCAGCAATTAAAAGATCTTGGTGGATTTGCAGCAATATTAAGATATGCTGTCAGCGAATAATCTTTATAAATAAGAATAGGTTCTTTGAAAGATGGAGCAAGAAGAGATTAATACCCATGTGGAAGCAGTGCTTTATACTACAGGGAAATATATGACTCTTGAAGAAATTTCTGAAGCTTGCGGTATTCAAGGTGTCAAAATTGTTAGTGATTCTATTGAGGATCTGAAAAGAAAATATGCGTCTGGTGATGGAGCTTTGGAGATTCAAGAACAAAATGATAGATTTAAATTAAATATCAAAAAAAGATATGGTTTTATTGCTAGTAAATTAGCTGGCGAGGCTGAATTTGATGGACCCACAATTAAGACTCTTGCAGTTGTTGCGTATAAAAGTCCGGTTATGCAAAGTGAAATTATAAAGATTAGAGGAAATAAATCTTATGATCATTTATCTCAATTAAAAAGTGATGGACTAATTACTTCAGAAAAATGTGGCAGATCTAGAATGTTAAAATTATCCAATAAATTCTTTGAGTATTTTGATGTAGCTGAAAAAGAAGTTAAGGATAAATTAGAGAATATTGATGGAGATGTTAGGAAAAATGTGGCTTGGAAAATGGGAACAACTCCTGAACATCTTGCAAATTTAGAGAAATCGATTGAAGAACAATCAACTGAGATTCCAATTGAAAAGGATGTTAAAGAGGATGAAACGGATTCTACTGAAAACTTAGAAAAAGGGGAACCTGTCGATAAGAACGTTTATGACGACAAAGGGAAGATTATCGGAGTTTTAGGCGATTAGAAAGGTTTATATATTGTCTTTTGAAAATTAGTCCCTGACGAATGGTTAAAAAATGGCAATAGATTTAGCAGTATGGGTAATGTACTTTGTATCTATTTATTTCGCTGTTTTTTGGATGACTGTAATCCTAGATAATAAGATAAAAGATATTCCTGCTAAAAAGTCTAAGAAAGCTATTCCTAAAGTTTCAGTCACTATTCCTATGTTCAATGAGGAAAATAGTGTAATTGGGACCATTGAGTCCGTTTTAGGTTTAAACTATCCTGCTAAAAAATTACAAATTATATTAGTTAATGATTGTAGTACAGATAATACTCACAATGTTGTTCAAAATTTCTTAAAAGAAAATAAAACTAGATTGAAAGATTTTGATATTAGGTATATTAATCACAAGGTAAATAGTGGAAAGGGTGTTGCAATGAACAATGCTTTGAAAATCTCTACTGGTGATTTGTTTGTTTGTTTAGATGCAGATAGTTTTGTTGAACCAGATGCATTAAGAAAAATTGCTCCCTATTTTGAAGACGAAAATGTCGCTTCAGTTTTACCTTTAATGAAATTAAAAAAAGTTAAAGGATTTGCACTTAATTTACAATATGTAGAATACTTAGTAAATTTCTTTTTGAAAAAAGTTATGGGCTTATTGGATTGTATTCATGTTACTCCTGGCCCCTTTGGAGTTTATAGTAAAAAGATACTGCAAAAAGTTGGTGGATTTGATACAGATAATCTAACTGAAGATTTAGAAATGGCTTTAAGATTGCAAAAAAGAAATTATAAAATAATTCAATTAATTGGGGCAAAAGTATTTACACTTGCACCAGAAAAAATGAAAGGTTGGTTTAATCAAAGAAATAGATGGTACAAGGGCACTTTGATTAATTTACTTAATTATCGTGGAATGTTCTTTAATAAGAAATATGGTGAGTTTGGAATGTTTCATTTACCTATGGTTTTAAGTGCGGCAATTATTTCTATTTTCTTTGCTTTTTTTGTTATGTGGAAACATATGATCAAACCACTTTTAGGTAAGGTATATGATTTAAGTTTCATCAATTTTGATGTGGTTCATTTGAGTAATGTTTGGGTGGAGAGATTTAGCTTTTTAGATATTAATTATATGATTTTATTCTTTACATTTATTATATTTACATTTGGAGTTGCATGGGTAGTTTATGCTTTCAAGTATACTGAAGAAACATTTACTAAAAAAGGTCTTGCATCTACCGCAATGTTTATGGTGATTTATCCTTTCTTTTTGAGCGTAGTTTGGTTAGGAGTAGTATTTGATTTAGCAAGAGGGAAAAAACAAAAATGGTAGTTGAGAAAAAAAGACAATTTTTTTGGAAAAGGCATATTTTGGCATTTGTGATAACTTTACTTATTTTTAGTGTTGGAATTTTATTAGGTTCTAAATTAAGCAACGATAGGATAGAGTTTACAAAAACAGATATTGAACGTCAACAAGTAGAATATGAAAGTTTACAATTGCAATTGTTATATCTCACTGGACAAGAAGGAAAAAATTGTGAGGTTCTTTTGAATACTCTTGAAAGAAATATTTATGATTTAGAAAACTCAAGAATTAAACTGGAAAATTATATTCAGGGTCAGGAAGGCGGAGACTATCAGACAATTAAAAGAGATTATATGCTTACAGAAATAAGGTATTGGTTGTTAGCTAATGAGGCAAAAGAAGTTTGCCCTAATGATCTTGCAACAGTGTTATATTTTTATGAAACTACTGACTCTTGTTTTGATTGTAGTGCTCAAGGATATATTTTGACTTATCTTAAGAGTATTTTTGGCGATAAATTACTTGTATTCTCTTTAGATGTGAATTTTAATGAGCCAATGGTTCAAATTTTGAAGGAAAATTATGAAATTGAAGAATTGCCGACCGTTATTGTTGGAGGAAAAGTATTTTCAGGGCTAACTAAAAAGGAAGAATTAATTAATGAGTTATGCTTATTCTATACAGATGCATCGTTTGATGTTTGTGATTAAGTCAAGGTAAAATATGTCTAACTGTGATATGTGTGGATTGGAAGTTGTAAAGCTAAATTCTGTAGTTGTAGATGGAAGTTTTTTGGATGTATGTGCTAAGTGCAGTTCTTATGGAAATGCAGTAGAGATTAAAGAACCAGAAATTAGAAAATATGCAGGGACTTCTAAAGCTCAAACCAAAATTTTTGTTGAAGAAAATGTTAATTTCGTGATGGAGAGTGCAGGAAATATTATTAAATCCATTCGTGAAGAAAAAAAATTGAAACAAAAAGACTTTGCAAAAATGATAGGTGTTAAGGTCAGCGTTTTGCATAAAATTGAAACTAGTTTGATTAAACCAGAAATTAAATTAGCAAGAAAAATTGAGAAAATTTTAGATATTAACCTAATTGAAAGCTATACTGATGATGAAAAGAGTGTTCCTGTAAATTTAACAGATGAAGAATTGACAGTTGGAGATTTAATTAAGTTTAAAAAACGTTAATTCTTGGTAATTCTTATGAAAAAAAAAGATGTTGAAATTATATTGTCTGGTTTAGAGACTTTTAAAAAACAAAAATTAGATTTAGAACAATATCAGACAGAGGCACACATTGCTGCAGATCTTTTGTGGTTTGCATTTATGAATGGAGATATTGAAGGTAAAGTGGTCGCAGATTTAGGTTGTGGGAATGGTGTGTTTGGTATTGGTGCACTGTTATTGGGTGCCGAAAAAGTAATATTCTTAGATGTGGATAAAGAAGCTATAGAAATAGCTAAAAAAAATGCAGCAGCTGTTGAAAGAATTGTTGATGGAGAGCTATCTAAAAGTTTTTCAAATAAAGAAATTTCTTCTTTTAATCGTAAAGTTGATACTGTGATTCAAAATCCCCCTTTTGGAGTTAAAAAAACACATGCAGATAAGCCATTTTTATTAAAGGCCATGAAATATGCAGAAAAAGTGTACACTTTTCATAAATTTGAAACTAGAAGATTTGTTGAAAAATTTGTATTGGATGAGGGTTGGAAGATTAAATTAGTTAAAAAATATAAATTCCCTCTAAGAAAGGGCAAAGATGGGCAAGGGTACGCTTTCTGGAAAAAACAGTTACATAATGTAAATGTGGGTGTATGGCTTATTGAAGGGGAATAAGGCTTCAGAAACCTTTTTAAATGTAGTACAGGAAAAGAGTAGTAAAATGGAAATTGTTACTATTGAAAACGAGAAAAATCGTCTTAAATTCCAAATTAAGGGAGAAGGACACACATTCTGTAATGTTCTAAAGAAAGAGCTTTGGAATGACAAAAGTGTTGAGATTACTGGATATAATATAGAGCACGGTATGACTACAGATCCGGTTTTTACTTTGGAAGTTAGTAAAGGGGATCCTAAAAAAGTACTTCTTGAAGCAGTTTCCAGATTAAAAAAAATAAACAAAGAGATTAAAGATAAATCTAAAACTCTTTGAATGAGGAATTGATAATTTGAGATTTTTAAAATCTTTGAAGAAATTTTGGCATTTTGTTTGGTATGATGACAGTTTGGCTTCTTGGATTGTAAATTTATTATTGGCTTTTGTTTTAGTTAAATTTGTAATATATCCTTTAGTTGGCTTATTTCTAAGTACTAGTTTTCCAATAGTTGCTGTTGTAAGTGGAAGTATGGAACATGAAGGATTAGATTTTGATGCATGGTGGGAAAATAATGGTAAATGGTATGAAGAAAATGGCGTTTCTAAAGAACAATTTGAAGAATTTAGATATATAAATGGATTCAATAAGGGAGACATTATGTTCTTGAAGGGCGTAACACCGAAAAATATTAAAGTTGGGGACGTTCTAGTGTATGAAACTAGTTTAAATCATAATCCTATAATTCATAGAGTTGTTGAATTGAGAGATGGAAAGATTATAACTAAGGGAGATAATAACGGCAAGGAAGATAAACCAGTTGAATTTGAACAAGTTGCACGTACTGGAAAAGCAGTATTAAAATTGCCTTGGTTTGGATGGATTAAAATATGGTTTGTGGACTTTTTGAGGTTTAAAATTTAAAATGAAATTTTGCGATAAATGTGAATCTATGTTAATTCCTAAAAAGGAAGATAATAAAACTGTTTTTGCTTGCAACTCTTGTGGTTGGGTAAGTAGCAAAAAAGAAAATATTGTAATTAGTGAAAAATCTGAGAATATTAAAAAAGCACTTATTGAAGTGGTGGATAAGAATATAGATATCCTTCCTAAGGTCGATCAAGAATGCGATAAATGTAATCATTCAAAAGCTTATTTTTGGTTAGTTCAAACAAGGGCAGCAGATGAAGCAGAAACAAGATTTTTTAAATGTGTTAAATGTAATCATACTTGGAGAGAGTACTGATTTTTTATAATGGCAGATATTAGAAGAGCACCTTACAAGGAAAAGTTCGTTAAAGATTTAGGTCTTTCTGAATTTAAAGTTGTAGTTACTGGTAAACCTGTGGGTTTACAGAACGGAGGATTCTTGTTGAGTGATGGAACTGGAGAAGTTTTTGTAAATATTACTCGTATGGAAAATAGTGAAGATAATTCTGGTAAGGAAGTTCTGAGAGTTTTTGGAAGATTAGTTCCTTATGAAAGTGGCTTTGAAATTCAAGCAGAAATAATCCAAGATTTAAGTGGAATTAGTCTGGATGCTCTGAAAAAGATAAAAGAAGCTGCCTTTTTATAATAAGATATACTAGCGTTTCAGAAAACTTATAAACGGCTTGAATAGGGATTATATGGAGATATTATATGAAATTAACACTAGCTGAACCAAGGACCTTAGTAGATTCTATTAACGTTATTTCTGAAATCGTTAATGAAGTTAGATTTGATGTAGATGGAGAAAAAATAGGCTTAGTGGCTATGGATCCTGCAAATGTTGCTATGATTGACTTTAAATTATTTAGTAGTGCATTTTCTGAATATTCTGTTGATAAATCTCATCAATTATGCATTAGCTTAGATAGTTTGAAAGCAGTATTGAAAAGAGTAAAACCTTCAGATATGTTAACTTTAGAATTAGATGAAGAAAAAAATAAATTAAAAATTCAGCTTAAGGGCGATAATGTCAGAACATTTAATTTAGCTTTGATTGATGTTGATGAAAAAGAACAAAGAGTTCCCGATTTAAATTTTAGTGCTACTATTGAAACTTCAAGTTCAATATTTGATGGTGCAATTCAAGATGCAGATGTAATTGCAGATGCAGTTGTTTTGAAAGCTTTGGAAAATAGTTTTGTTGTTGAAGGTGAAAATAATATGAGTCAAGTAACTACTGAAATACCTAAAGATGATGATACAATAATTACTCTTAATTCTGTTGAAGAATTTAAATCTAAATATAGTATTGAATATTTGAAAAAAATCATTAAAGGTGGTAAGTTAACTGGAAAAGTTAAATTGCAATTTGGAAATGATTATCCTTTGAGAGTGGATTATTTGGTACAAGATAAACTGAATTTAGGATTTATTTTGGCTCCTCGTGTTGCTAATGATTAGAAATCTTTATATATTAGTTTGATGTTTTAGTTTTATGGAAAGAGGTTTAGTTTTGAGTGTAGTATTAATTTTAGCTGCGGCTATGTTTGCAGGTAATTTAAATTCTGATGATTCTGTTACTGGGATGCAAAGTAACGAGGAAATAAAAGGCTGGGTAGAGTGTGTGGCGGATTGTATTGACGCACGAGATACTGCAAAAATGGAATGTACTGACAAATTTAATGACGATGTGGAAAAATTAGATATCAAAAAAGAAGAATGTGAATATTCGGGTTATAACGATTATGAGGTGTGTCTGGAATCTAACAACGAAAAAATCTGTGATGCTGAGTTATACACTGCTTTGGCAAGATGCGATAAATTCTATGGACCACGGAGTAAGCGTAGAGCAGTATTAGAAAGTGTAAGAAATGATTGTTACAATGATGCTGATAAGATCTATGAATCCTGCGCGCTCTATTGTCTGTATGCCGTTAAATAATTAGAAATCTTTATATTCTTACTTTTTATTATATTACTTAATTAAAGAGGGTTTTACATGGGTCTTAAAGTTAGAAATGATTATGGTTTTTTAAGAAGCAAAGCAGTTTTTCAAATATTTTTATTGATTGGAACTTTGTTTTTCTTTGGATATTCTCTTGGAGAAGTTAATGCTGAAGAAGAAGTAGGCTGTTGTGAAGTGGATTCTTCTGGAAATCATTGTTTACCCACTACAAACTCTAATTGTGATTTAAACTCCGGTAGTTGGACTCCAGTATCTTGTGAACAAACTAGTTTTTGTTCGACTGGTTGTTGTTTTGATGGAAGTTCTGGTGTTTGTGATGATAGGGTTCCCAAGGCAGGGTGTGTTTCAAATTCAAATGCGTTATTTTTTGATGAGTTGAGTTGTGATGCTGTATCTAATTGCGATCTTGGTTGTTGCGAGTTAGGAACAAATTTTGTTTACAATAGCAAATTTGCATGTCAAGATTTAATTGACCAGTATTATCCTTCATTAAATATTTATGATGTGTGGGATTCAACTGTTCCTGATGAGTATGCTTGCATTTATCAATCAACTGAAGACGATTTGGGTTGTTGTGTAGACACTGACACTTTTGGTTATCCTGATAGTTGTATTTGGGGAACAAGAGGGACTTGTTCAAGTGATGGATCAGAAGAAGATGCATCTAATTTTGCAGGATTCTACAAAGAAACTTATTGTAGTAATGCTAACTTACAATGTCCTTGTGAATCTCAAGATTATCGAGGGTGTGTTGGAGAAGATATTTATTGGTTTGATAGTTGTGGAAATCAAGAAGAAAAAGTTGAAGAATGTGATTATGCGTTAGGAAATATTTGTAAGGAAAATGATGATGATTCTGCTTCTTGTGTGAGTGTGAATTGTGTAGATACTCAAGATTTTCCAGATAATACTCATGATTCAAGAATGGGGGGACCAAGATTAAATGGTGAAAGTTGGTGTACCTATGACAGTCCAAGTGGAGGATTTTATGATCGTCCGGGAAGTAGACAATATAGACATCTTTGTGTAAATGGTGAAGAAAAAGTTGAAGAATGTGAAGATTTTAGAAATGAAATTTGTGTTCAAGGCGAAGCTGTTGTTGGGAGTCAAACAGTTACTAGTGGTGCATGTAGAGATATTGAGAGTTTTTCTAAATTAGATATTGATGAATATATAGATACAGAAAATCTAGAGGATAGTACTATTCAACCTGGCACCTCTGATTTCAATGACGAAGATAAAAAATTAGTTTCTTCTACATCTGTCCCTGTTGGATCCAAATTTTGGAATGGAGAAAATTCTGGTGAATGTAAAAAAGGTAAGAGTGAATGTACTGTAATTTGGGCAAGAAAAAATTGGTTAGATGATTGGGATATTGAAGCAAATGAAGAATGTGAAACTGGAGAATTTATTGGAGATTCAAATGACTTTTGTAGAATGTTTGGAGATTGTGGTGCAGATGTAAATTTGTTGGAAATATTTACTGATGATGGTTTGGACGTTAGTTGGAGCGGAAAAAATAGTTTTGATGATAAAACTGCAAACAGCCCAAAATCTGTTCCCTCTAGTTTTGTTAAAGAGCTTAAGTCTAAAGAAGGAATTTTTGGAGGTATGGATAAATTAAACGAAGCGTTTACAGATAGTTTCACTTTGTCTACTTCTGAACATGTTACAATTTACCAATTAGCAACAATCTTAGCATATAGTTTTGATTTTAGTACAACTCTTTTTGGTTTCTTTGAACAATCTATGATGCTCTCTCCTCTTGGGGCAATTTTTTTCATATTAATTTCTATTATTTGGGGAGATGAACTTGGAGAAATACTGGGAAAGATAATGGGGTATGATCAAGAATTTAGAGATGTAACTGTAAGTTGTAGTCCTTGGCAGGCACCTGCTGGAGGAGATGACTGTAGCAGGTGTGATGACGATGTTAGATATGATGAAGACGTCTATGATGCACCGGTTAAATGTAGCGAGTATCGGTGTAAAAGTTTAGGAACTGGATGTGAATTGATTAATGAAGGTACGGAAGAACAAGCATGTGTGGATACATATGTTAATGATCCAAATCCTCCGTATATCACTCCCTGGCATGAAATTTTAACTACACCTTATTCAGTAGATGTTACTGCTAATGGATACGATATTGAACCAATTGTAGAATATTATCAACCGTTAACTTTTGGAATTGAGTTGAATGAATATGGAAAATGTAAGTATGCTGAAGAGTTAGGAATTCCTTATGAAAATATGGTGAATAGTTTTGGTACTTCATTGGATTCAGAAGAAAAAGAAATTACAATTAATTCCCCTACACCTTCAACAGAATATGAATATTATATTAAATGTATAGATAGGGGTGGAACTACAAATCCTACAGATTATGTAATTAGGTTTGATACAAGTAGTGAACCAGATATTCAGCCGCCAGTAATTGATAGCAGTAGTATTGTTAATGGTGCATATCTTGCTTACAATACTACAGAAACTAGTTTAGAATTAGAATTGAATGAACCAGTATCTCTATGTACTTGGAGTAAAGGTGTTGATTTGCCTATTGAACAAATCCATGGTGAAAATTCATTTTCTTGTGGAAATAGTGTAAACTGTTTGGGAACATTAAATGGTTTAGAAAGTGGAACCGGGACTGAGAACTTATTTTATTTTAGATGTGCGGATTTAGCTGGAAATCAAATGAATCAAGGGTATGAATTTAGATTGGTTGGTTCTGATGAATTAAATATAATTAGTATCGAACCAGCTAATGGAATTTATTATTATTCTGATTTTGTATTAAGTTTGGTTACTGCGAATGGCGCAGAAAGTGGAAAATCGATTTGTAAGTATGTGGATGATACTGGCGCAGGAGATTTATTTTTGAATACGGATTCTAGTTATCATACTCAACCACAAACAAGAAGTGCAGGAGATTATCTTTATACATTTACTTGTGAAGATATTGCAGGAAACCTTGCCGAAGGTAGTGCAGAAATTAAAATCGATGTAGATGATAATGCTCCAATTATTGAAAACTTATATGTTCAAGGTGGAGTTTTGAGTTTGATTACTAATGAACCTAGTACTTGCGAGTATAGTTATGACAATCCTTCCTTTATCGTTGGAAATGGGTATGAAATGGTTGGAGTAAATGTGGTTCAACATTCACTTACGTTAACCGAAGATGTTTATTATATCCAATGTTATGATGAATTTGGAAATATTGGGGAGATGACTACTATTTATTATACTGGATAAAGACTAAAAGTAATATTTATATAGATATAATGGGTGAAATTTAAAGATGGGGTGTTTTTTGAGATGATTGAAAAAAGAGGGTTAAAGAGTTTGAAAAGAAATTCTAAATTAGGACAAGCTACTACTTTTGTTGTGTTAGGAATAGTTATTTTAGGCGTTGTATTATTGATAGGATATGCAAGAAACCAATTCTTATTTGGGCCAGTTTCAATTGAAAAATTACAACAAAAAGGAATGGGCCCCATTGAAGATCATATTGAAAGTTGTGTTTTAGAAGTTGCTCCTGAATATTTTGAAACTATTGGGATTCAAGGAGGATATTTAGCAACACCTCAAGATACTTATCGTAGATATTTGGGCGAGGCTATAAGCTATTTATGTTATAATATGGAAGATGCCCCTACTTGTTATAGTAGATATTTGACTAAAAATGAAATGGAAATCCAATTAGAGGAAGTAATTTATGTCGGTTTAGGAAATTGTTTAAGTTTTGGTGGATTTGCAAGAGGTGCAGATGTTTCGATTGGAGAGATGGCTGTCGATGTTAAGATTGGAGAGTATGAATCCTTTGTTGATGTACATGTTCCAATTAGAATTCAAAGAGGAGATACATTTGTTGAAGAAAGTGAATTTAATATTGAGTTAGATGTTCCTTTGGGTGCATTATTTGAAGTGAGTAGGGATGTAATCCAAGCTGAAACAACTCTTGGAGAATTTGATCAAGTGCCGTATATGCTCGGCCATAGAGGGCAATTTGTAATTGATAAAAAAAGACCTTATCCTGATAAACTTTATATTTTAAAATCCAAAGATAGTGATTATGTTTTTCAATTTTTTGTACAGGGTGAAGCATAGGCGTTGAGAATATATGGGTAATAAAAATGTTAAATTAAAAGTAGTATTCCAGATTTTCTTAATTACATTTATGGCTTTTTCTACTGTTGAAATTAGTAAAGCCGAAGAACAAAAAGTTTGTTGTGCGGAAACTCTTAGTGGAGAAACTTGTAGTTATACTGAAGCAAGTAATTGTGATCCTAATTCTCAAAAGGCTGCTGCTAGTTGTGAACAAACTAGTTTTTGTAAGTTAGGGTGCGGTTTTGATCAGTTAGAAGGATTATGTTTTAATAATATGCCTAAGGCTTCTTGTGAAGATAAAGAAAATTGTGAATGGAAGGCTGATCCTACTTGTAATATTCCTCAATGTAACTCTGGATGTTGTGTGTTAAACAATCAATGTTCCTTTGTTACACAAACTCAATGTAAGGCAATCACTTCTCAATATGAAGATTTAGATATGACTTTTGATGAAACTGTTGGAAATGAATTAGAATGTGTTAATCAGTGTAGAAGTTATGAAAGAGGTGCTTGTGTACATGCAGATGCAAGTTGTGAATTTACTACTCGTGAAGTTTGTGATGAAGTTGTTGCTTCTGGAACTAATTTGACATTGCCGTTGATTGGATTTCATCCAGATATGTTATGTAGTAATCCTAAATTAGGAACTGAATGTGCAGCTCAACAGACTACTGGTTGTTTACCTTCAGAAGATGAAGTTTATTGGTTTGATAGTTGTGGTAATATAGAAAATATTTATTCTGGAGATAAAGCTAGAAGTTATAATGGCGGATATACTTTAACTAAAGAACAAAGTTGCGGTTCTGGTTCTGCAAATATTAATAATCCTAGTTGTGGTAATTGTGATTATTCTTCTGGTAGTATTTGCGCATATACTGAACAAGGAGTGAGTCCAGATTTTGGAGATTATGCTTGTAAAAGTTTACAATGTGATGTTAATATTGTAACTGTTGATGATAATGCTCCCGCCTCTAAAAATTTACCAATTGGTAATGGTGAAAGTTGGTGTGCCTATGATGGGGTAATTGGTGCAAATGCAAATGCAGGTTTTGGTTTGGATTTAGTTGGAAGTAGGCATTATAGAAGAATTTGTATTAACGGTGTTGAATTAACTGAAGCATGTAAAGATTTTAGAGAAGAAATATGTATTCAAGGAGAAGTTGACCCTTCAATTGATCCAGCATTACAAGAAATATATGGGACTCAAGAAAGTTTTGGTCGAAGTGGTGACGGGAATAACCTAATTTATGCAGCCTGTAGAGATAATAGATTTGAAACTTGTACAGATCAAACAACAAAAAAGAATTGTGAAAATAATGCTCAAAGAGATTGTATCTGGTTACTGGGTGATACAGAAGAAGTTGGAGAGATAACTACTGAAAATGTCGGAACTTCAGTTGCATGTGTGCCAATGATTGCACCTGGATTAAAACACTGGAGCGGAGAAGGAAGTACAATCAGTAAGATTGATCCTGATGCCACTTGTGAAGTTGCAGATAAAGAATGCAAGGTTACTTATTTTAGAGGGGGAATTGGAAGATTAGGAGATACAGTTTCTGGAGTTAGTGAAAATTTATTGGGAACTAGCAGTGGTGAATGGGAATGTGTTGGAAATTGTCAGTGTTTAGAAAAAAATTATCTTGAAAGTATGAACACAGTTTGTAGGAGTTTAGGTGATTGTGGCGCGTGGTATAATATTGAAGGTAAAAAAAATTGTGATGGTTTTGTTGAAAATTTAGATGGGAATGTTGAATCTGTAACTTCTGATTTTGAAATTTGTGATAATCTTCCTGAATTTACAGAATTAAAAAGAATTTCTAGATCTCAAGGAGACAAGATTGAATTTTGGAATGCAAATAAGGCGAGTTTGATAGGACTATCTCTTGCAGGAGTGTGGTCTTGGTGGACTCATGGTGCAATGACTTATGAGGCGTTTACAAGTGGATTTATGTCTGGAGTTAGTGGTTTAAGTTATTTTGATTTAGGTGCAGGAGGAAATAATTACTGGATGGGTAATGTTGCAGAAAGTTTTGGGACGAGTACTTTTGTAGGAGAATCAATTTTGAAAGGAACTTCACCTAATCCTTCTAGTTGGAGTTTTACTACAGGCCAGAGTTTTTCTACTATTGGAATAGATAAAGAAGCAATTAATGTCTTGAGTGACAAAGGAGTTATCAGTATTTCTAATAATGGGGAATTTGCTAATGTTATTAGTGATGCATCTCTGGATACTGCAGACCAAGCAATTGTAGATGCAGGATTTAATAAGGCGTATACTGGAGAAGGAATTAAAACCTTTAATGCTCCTGATCCTGGTGCTATTTCTACAGAAGGTATTGGTTCGGGTATTATGCAGGCAGTTAGTGTATATATGACTGTAAGATTAATTGCTGGATTGATAGATACTTTCCTTTCAGATGAAAAAACTGAAGTAATTACTATTGGATGTAATCCTTGGCAAGCTCCAGTTGGTGGAGATAGTTGTGAACTATGTCAAGAAGATGGAAAAGATTGTAGTGAATATAGATGTAAAAGTTTAGGTCAAAATTGTAAATTAGTTAATGAAGGATCACTTGATGAAAAATGCATTAGTTCGGATGTTAATGATGTGAATCCTCCGTATGTTACAGTAAACAAAGAAGATATTGTTTGGTTGACTGATAGCGTTGATAATATTAATGATATAACTGAAATTGTTGGAAGAGGATTTGAAATAACACAAGAAATTGCACCTTTCACTGCAGTTACTTTGGTTGTAGATACAAATGAATTTGCTCAATGTAAATACGATGTAGACCATAGTATGCCTTATGAAGAAATGACTCAATATTTTGGAACTAGTAGTTATGTTAAGAACCACAATTTAACATTTAGTTTACCTGGAGTTTTAGCAGAACCTCAAGCATTACAATTAACTAATGGTGGAGAATATCAAATTTATGTTAAATGCCAAGACGGAAATGGGAATGCAAATGAGGCCGATTATTATGCAAAGTTTAGTATTCAAAAGGGGCCAGATTTTACTCCTCCTGTAATCGAATTAACAAGTATTGCTAATGGTGCTTATGCCCCTGCAGGAATCAATGCGACTGCATTTTCAGTTTATGTAAATGAACCTTCAGATTGTAAGTGGGATGATACCAATGTAGCTTATGAAGATATGTACAATGATTTCTTTTGTGACGATAGCATATTACCTACGACTTCATTGTATTATGGATTGTATGAATGTACTACTGTGTTAACCGGTATTGAGGATCAAAGAGAAAATAAATACTATTTCAGATGTAAAGATCAACCGAATGCACAAGAAAGTGATAGAAATAGAAATATGGAAAGTTATGAATTTAGTTTGAAAGGCACAACCGAATTAAAGATAACTAGTGTTTTCCCTGACGATGAAGAACTTAAATTTAGTAGTCCTGTGTTAAAGATTGTTACTTCTGGCGGAGCATTTGGGAATGGGAATTCAGTTTGTGGATATAATTTTGATGATCCTGATTATGAAAGCAGTATTGAATTTTTGAATACAAATAATAGCGTACATGAGCAACCATTATTCAATTTAAGTGCAGGTGAATATGATATTTACATTAACTGTGCAGATATTGCAGGAAATAAAGCAAATGAAACTGCAGAATTTAGTATAATTGTAGATACTTATCCTCCTCAATTATTACAAGTTTATACTTCTCCAGGCATATTACATATTGAAATGGATGAAGCAAGTACTTGTGAATATGATGTTTCTAGTTCATTTTTATATGGTTCTGGAATTCAAATGACTGGCGTAATGACTACAGGCCATACCGCAAGTATTGAAGGAGATACATTCCATATTATGTGTTCAGATAGCTTCGGTAATATTGGAAGTTATGAAGTTTATCTTTAATTCTTTTAATAGAAATTTATTTAAATGGACATATGTCCAATAATCTGGACAGATATGGGAAAAAATGGACAATTTTATTAAATACTTTTTTGAGAATTCTGAGAAGGAATTTCATGTTAGGGAGTTAGCTAAACTTTCAGACAAATCTCCTACAACTGTTGCTAAGTATTTGAATAATTTGAAAAAAGAAGGAATATTAAAATCTGAAAGAAAGTTTAATCATTTATTCTTTAAGGCTAATTCTGAAGATGTTAAATTTAAGGAACTTAAATTTGGATATAATTTAAAAAAATTAAGAGCGTCTGGTCTGATTGAATTTTTAGATAAGGAATATAATCATCCTGGAGCAATAGTACTTTTTGGATCTTTTAGAAAAGCTGAAAATTTTTCTGAAAGTGATATCGACCTATTAGTTGTAACTCCTTTGAAAAAAAAGTTGGATTTTACTAAATTTGAAAGAAAATTGGGCCATAAAATTCAGTTATTTCAACATTCTATAACTTATTTAGATAAAATGAAAGTAAAGAACAAAGAACTTTTAAATAATTTTATTAATGGATATATTGTTCAAGGATATTTGGAGTTGTTTTGATGAGTTTTGAAGATTTTATAAAAAATAAAAAAGTTAGAAAAGCAGAGAAGGACGTTTCATTAATTTCGGCATTAGTTTCTACTTCTATTAATGATCTTGAATTTTTAGATAAGTTAATTATTGATAAAATTTCTACAAGAAAAATTATGTGCAATTATTACGGTGTGCTTAGAAGTGTTTTGGAAGGAATAGCGTTAGCTGAAGGATATAAAGTTTATTCTCATGAAGCAGTTACATATCTATTGAAAGAAAAACATGAATTTGTTATTGCTGATAAGTTTGATAGATTTAGAAAGATTAGAAATAACATAAACTATTATGGGGAAGATATTTCTGTTGTGGAAGTAGAAGAAAATTCAGAACAAAGAAAAAAAGTAATGATTGAGTTGAGAAATAAATATTTGGGAGAATTTTTATGAAAAGGGGACAGATAGTTGGAATGCCTATTGTGTACATTATGGTTGCAGTTACAATGGGATTAGTTTTGTATTTTGGTTTTGTAACTATGGGGAATTTAATTGAGAGTAAAGACATAACTCATGTAAGTAAGTTTGTTTTAGATTTTGAAGATGAAGTTGAAGTGATGGGTTATTATGATATTGGAAGTTCTAAAAAATTTGAATCAATTGCCCTACCTTCTTCAGTAGAATATGTTTGTTTTTACAATCCTTCTAATGAGATTACTATTCCTTATTATGAGTTGATTGATATTGATGATGAATTGGAAGACTATCTAGATGTTAGTTTGAGAGATAATTTATTTTTGATTCCATTAGATGCGTATGGTCCTCCCTATCCTGATTATTATATTGAGAATTTAGTGTTGGATGATAAGAGTATTAATCCTTTATGTGTGAGTACAACTAATGGTGTTGAATTAGTTTTAGAAACTTATCTTAAAGATAATCAAGTAGTTGTGGGTGTTAGAGATGAATAAGAAAGGAGATATTAACTTGATGTTTAAGTGGATCTTTGGTACTATTGCTGGTGCGGTTTTGTTAAGTTTTTTCGTGAGTTTTTCTGTTACCCATTTAGAAGGTTCAAAAGTACTTGAAGGAAATAAAATGGTTGTTTTTATTGATGATAAATTAGATGCATTAGGTTTAGGTGAAGGAGGAAATGTATTGGAATTAGAAGATGAATTTTTAATTGGATTTGAATGTGGAAGTATTTCTGCAGGTGAATGGGAAGATGATAATTATGCTGAAAGAAGTACTGATAAGGTTATTTTCTCTGCTGGACGGTTAGAAGGGGAAACAATTAATATGTGGACGCAAAAGTGGGAGTTCCCTTATAGGGTTGTAACTTTTAACTATTTGAGCAATTTAAAAAATTATTACGTTCTAGTTCATGATTCTGATAATTCTGATGATGTTTTAGATTTAGCTAATAATATTCCAAATAATATGAATTTTCAAACTGTTGGGAGTTCAGATTTTAATCCTTCTGATTTTTCCGGTCAAGCTAAATATGCAGACAAATTTACTTTTGTATTTTTTGGGAGTTCAGATTATACTGTTAAAAGAATAAAAAATTCATTCTATGGAGATGTTAAAGTAGAAATCATTGAGGTTAATTTAAATGTAAATACTGCTAAAATTTATAATAATTATGGGGATATTGAAGATGTGTTTTATTTAGGTGATGAAATGTTATATGGTTTGATATTTTCAGGTACAGGTTATACTTGTGCTAAGGATAGGGCGATGGAAAGATTTAGAACCATTACTCAGATATATAATTATAAGGTTCAAAGGTTAATGGGAAAAACAAATGATCCTGATTGTTTGAATTTATTAAATGAAGGGAGAAGAATGTTAAATACTTTTTTGAGTGTTAATTCTAAATCTGAATTTTATAATTATTTTGAAAAAATTGAAAGACAAAATAGGGGATTGAGGGAGAAGAGTTGTTCAACAATTTATTGAAGATGAAAAAAGGACAAGTGCATGTAACTGAAACAATTTTAGTAGTGTTTATTGTGTTGATAATACTAATTATTGGTGTTGTTGGGTATTATAGATTTAGTTTTGAAAAAAATAAAAGTCTTGAGGGAGAATTAAGTGAAAGGGCTGCAACAATTATGCTTGCTAAAGCAGTTAATTTAGATGAACTTGCTTGCGGTGATGGAGATTGTGTTGATGCTGGAAAGTTTTTACCATTTAGAAGAGTTTTAGGTGAGGATTTAGGTAGATTTAGAAGTATATTTGGTAGAAAAAAAATAGTTTTTAGACAGATCTATCCTGTATTGGATGGAAGTGTACTTGAGGTTGAATGTGATACTGCTAATTATATACAAATGGATTATCCAAATAATTGTGGGAAGTGGACAGTTTATGAGTTTAATCCTGATAATGAGTATGGGAGTAAAATATCTACTATCGTTTCATTATACTATCCTGAATTTGATAGATATGTTGTTGGGAGGTTAGAAATAGATCATTATGACACAATTAGGAAGTAAAGGGCAATCTGAAATTGTTGGATTGATGGTAATTGTGGTAATATTGATACTTATGGGTATGTTTTACTTAGGTTTTAGTAATATTGCTGATTCTAAGTCTAGTGTAGGTGAAAGAAGAGGTTTAGAGGCTGAAAATGCTTTAAAATCTGTTATGAAATTGGATTTAGAAGGTTTGGGTAATATTGAGGGTTTAGTAGTTGAGTGTGGTAATGGTAATTGTAGTGGGCTGGAGAGTGCCCTAATTGAGGTTTATTCTGTTGTTTTGAGGCCTGGAGAGAGTTATAAGTTTAGTGCGTATATTGATGGAGTAAAAATATATGAATATGGTACATGTAATTTAGGTGTAGTTTCAAGTTATCCATTTCCTAAAAATGGATTATTTTACGAAGTAAAATTTAAGTTATGTGGGTAATTGATTACCTTGAAGTGATTAACTTGAGTAAAAAATTAGTGATTTTGGCTGTTTTTTGATGAAATTGGCTGTATTGCTTGTTTTTGGTGGTTTAAGCCTTAAAATGCATGGTTTAATGGGCAAATATTTATAAACTGAAACTGTGTTTTCTGAGTAATAGTAATGACAACATATAGAGACAATTGTCTTATGGACGATACAATCTGGCGACTACGCCAAGAAAAAATAATGGTTAAACATTCGGAGGTTTAACAAATGCAAAGATTAAAGAGAGCTGTAAAAAGAATTGCAGCAATAGGAACAGGAGTAGCTATGCTTGGTGCAACAATGACCGGCGCTTTGGCTCAACCTGATATGGCAGATTATCCATCTCCCTTCATTGTGGATGGTAAAGATTCTGGCAACATAGCAATTGTTGTTGGAGCAGAGGCAAGATCTGCAGATACAATTGGAGCTTTGGATATTGCAAAGCAACTACAATTTGATAGTAAAGTATGTGCAGCTGATGCAGCATCTTCTGGAAGCGTAACAGTTTCTGGTGACGCAGTAGAAATTTCTCACTCTAGTGATTTACTAGAATTAAGAGAAACTATTGGAGATGTTAGAGAAACTTTAACAGATGTTGAAGTTGCTGGTGGTGGACTTGCTAGTGGTAAGATTACAACTGATGAAGGTTCAACAGAATTTAATCAGTACTTGAGATTTACAGATAATTCTGATCCAATACAATTCTCACCTAGAGTTAACTTTACAGAAAGTGAAGGAATTCTTGATGGATATGTTGGAGATTATCTATACATCAAAGATAGTGACGATACAAGCAATGCTTCAACTTCATTCTTTGAATATGAAATTGAATTTGAATCAGGTTTAGAATCTGCAGTTAGTAGTTCAACACTTCCAGATTTAGAAGATGAAGAATTATTAATTTTAGGAACAACCTACACAATTGTTGATACAACTGTTGATACAGTGGCAGATGACATTAAACTAACACTATTAGGTGGAGCAGTTTATGATATCTTAGGTGAAGGTGAAACTAAAACATACAACATTGATGGAAAAGACTTTGAAGTTACTGTTATGATTATTGAGGATGTAACTCCTGCAACCGTAACATTTGATATCAATGGTGAAATTACAAGACAACTTCAAGACAGTGAAACAACAACATTAGATGATGGAACACTTCTTGGTGTTAGTGACATTGTATTAAATGAAGCTGGTGAAGCTGGTTCTGGAGACATTGTTGAAATATACTTAGGAGCAACTAAGCTAACTTTACAAGATACTGATACTTCTGATACAAGTTGGTATTCTGGTGTAGAAATTGATAACGATAACATTGAAAATGCTCTTGTTAAAATTACTTCAGCTAATACAGCTACCAAATCTGAAATTTCAAGTATTAAATACAGATTATCGGCAGCTTCCATGGATGGTGTAGATATTTGGGTAGAACCTGGTCACGGTGTTAGAGAATACTTAGATGAGCCTCAAGGTTTATTAGGTACTGAATG